>Ga0157364_1002165_pt1 | contig 17927 bp, 4 predicted proteins | sample AttsexASBM2_FD_111476 | JGI IMG/M metagenome (GOLD analysis project Ga0157364, IMG submission 111476) | Fungus gardens microbial communities from leaf cutter ant in Ribeirão Preto, State of São Paulo, Brazil - Atta sexdens ASBM2 | ecosystem: Host-associated > Fungi > Mycelium > Unclassified ...
ATCTCGAAATATTTAAATAAATCAATATAAAATAGGAAATTCAGGCAAATTTGTCTAAATTTTTATATTTCCTTATTTCTTCCTTTTCAAATTTATCATATTTCAGTAGAGATTAAAGGATCAAAAGGAATATTTATATTTCTTAGTTGCTAAGACTTGTAGTAAAATTGATAAGATCTGTCACAAATGCAGATTTAAATAAATCTCTTGGATGTTTCGATTTAAATACGAGATATTAAATAAATAATACTGATGATACTATTTTCCTTGTACGCTTTTATCTGAAAAGAGCAGTGGAAAGAGAAGTAATTTCTTAGACTAATCGGACTCTGGTGCGAAATCGCCGATAAGACCCAGATCAAGACGACGAAGGAACGTTGATTGCCTCGCGGAGTTGTTCAGGATCATCGAGAGGGAATGAAAGAGAGAGAAAGAGGAATTTCTCTTCACTCGCATTCGTACGTGACGTCGCACACGCGCACGCTTCAACACACGCGCTTCTCATTCCGGAACGAACGGATTGATCGGCAAAGGAGGCACACGCAGACGAACGAGCCGCGCTTGAGAATTCAATCCCAGCATCCTGATAGATACCGCGGAATTCTTAATCCCGCATCTGTGAGATCGACACACCATAGAATCGTCAGCGAAGCGCGAAGATGCCTTAAAAAGAAAGCATCGTCTCAAGCTTAATTATCTTCGCCTAATAATAGGTTGTCGATATGCGCGAGCAAACGATCGATACGACTAATTAAAAAAGTTCCTTATCAGTTTACTCGATTATTAAGGCAAGAATTTGAGTTCCATGAGAATAGAAGTATCGAATTCCCGTTTAATTAAGAAGAGGTGCACGACAATAACATAATTATAAGAAGTCGTGTTCTATAATATAATTTTAATACGATGCGTACGTTCTCGGCGTAATAAATAAATATTCATTTTATACACACACACACACACACACACACACACACACACACACACACACACACACACACACAAAAAGAGAAATTTTCATCGATGTATATTTCTGAAAAATACTTCAAGATTACTTTAATAACTTTTTTAGTAGTTATATATTTCCGTGACTGATAACGTAGTTATATAAAATATCTCTACATATCGCTCGGTTTAATTAACGTTTCCAAGCGTGCGAAAAATAATCGGGTGCATTTTTGTAATAATGTCAAATCGACTAACTTGATTTATTTCCGTCGTGTCAATACGCTTCCATTTGGTCACGATTTAAAATTAGATTCTATCGGGACGGACTTTCGCGGGTACAACGGTACACGTGCCTAGCTTGTTATGTGTGATTATAACAGGCGGCACGATAAAACGTCCACATCCTCATGATGATACCTGTCTGTGACGTACTGCCTGCTCCTCTCTGTGACGCGCTGAATGAGATTAATCGTTTCCCCGTAGTAATTCGATTAAACTGGGCCGCGAATACAGCTCGGACGCACCATTGCAAACGTATGCTGCTGCTGCTGCTGCTGCAAATCATGATTTTCCCGTCATAGTAACTGCACAACACCAGCGTCATTCCTCGCGATGAACCGATGTAGGAAACTATGCAGCCATTTGCGCATCATCAATTCCGATTGTCCTACGACGATATATGTCCTCGGCTTGCTCGTTTAACGACACAATATTGGATTCTGGATGTCGCTGGCGGCCAATAACGACCAAACTATCATGATAGTCTTGTTATTTGCTACTATGGGACTAGTTTCGCGACAAAATTTGACCGCAAAATTTGAAGTTACATCTGTATTAAATGTTATTATCTTTTCATTATCGCAGAAATGCCCGACATTTAAACAATATTTTGCTGAGAAAATATAACCAATGTTTTTTGGTAGTTCGTTAATATATTTTCTATTTATATTAAAAAAAAATTTTTTAAATAGCGTTTTTTATTTTTTACAAACAATAAGAAGCAATACGTAAGGATATGTAGCGTCAATCATTGATTGTCGTTATAAAAAAAAACAAGATAATATAATTTTAATTTCGAGCAAATGTAAAATTATTTTTAATGCAATTTTTTATTGTGTCATTCCTCTTGATGAAGCGAGCAGAAAACTATATAGCCATTTGTGTCTCATCAGTTCTCTTCGTTAATTATTTATGAATTACATAATTTATTAGCATAGAGACAATAAAAATACAATAAATAAAAAAAAAAGATAAGTCGCAACATTATTCAGATTTTATGTACGTATCACATAACAGCTCCTGCCGAGACTGATCGAACGGGAAACATTCTTCTCGGGTTTCTCGGCGCTAAGTTTAACACCTTCATCACCCTAAGTCCCGGTAATACCCCGGAGCTTATTCGGGCTGGGCTCAACTCGAGTGACAGGTCACGCTCGAAAGAGTTCTGAGCGCTTGTGAGTAAAGTTACCTATAGCGAATGCCTGGGTGCTCCAGTTGTAACGTCGCGTGTGACAGGTTAAAATAATTGAGGCTTTCAAAGTTCGTAATGGTTGCGCTCAATCTACAGCTGAAGAAAATTTTTATCGTTTAATGCCCGTACATCTTTACTGAAGTAGATCAATAAATAAATCTTCTATCTCTTTCAGTAGTAGAGAATAAAAAATACAGTGTGAGTCGAAACAAAATTCCTATTTATAATCGATAGATAATTCTAAACAATAAAAATATTAACCAAGTAAGACAGTTTATATTAATGATGAAAATTGTGCTAACTGAAGTTTCTTTCTTACTTGAAGTGCAGGTGGCCATTACTAAGCTTAATATCGTGACGCGGATATTCGCGTCAAACCCAAGCGGTTTTCTCGTTTGGGTTCCTCGAAACTACCTCCGGAGAGGCTCATTAGCCAACGCGGGATTACGCTCACGTTCATTATCGCGTGAATCCGCGTTGCCTTCAGAGTCGCGTTGAGGTCGGCTTTGCACTCACGCGCGAACGGCAGCTCGTCTGTCGGTGCGGGCCTGTCAGACGCCGTTATTATCATATTTTCGCTACACCGCGGAACCGCTTGTAATTTCGCGGCACGCTAATTACAGGCGGACTTGATATTCCCTTTGTAAATCTCGACGCTGCATCTGCCGCGAGCACTGCAATGGCGCGAAAGCACCCCGCTGTTAATCATTTGATTGTTTGGTTTGGTAAGCGAAGTTCAATTGGCATGGGATATTAATGGAAAACAACTCCCGATAAAATTGTCCATTGTAATATCACGTGTAACGTGGTTATTGTAAAAAGCAGATACTTATGTAGAAACAAATATCGCCATTAACCTAAAGTTAATTATTGTATTAATGTATTTATCATATTATTTGCTTCATGTCATTTCAATGCAGCATTTTTAATATAGAAATAATATTTCATTATACAACATTTTATTATTTTATTTTATAATATTATAATTTAATTACTATATATAATTTTATAAAGTATTTTATGATAAGATTATAATTAATTTTCTCTCTTTAAAGTTGAAATTAACTTATATTTTATTGTTAAAATTTATTTTCGTTCAATAAATAAAATTACCAATATTTTATGTGCCATCGTTACTGAAGTTATAAATTCTAGATTTTATATAACAGAAAAAAATTATCTTTTCGTTATAAATTCGTTATAAATTTTTATATCCATTTCCATCAATGTAAATTAACTTTAATCTCGATTTACTTAGTTTTTAATTTTTTCTAGTTCTCAAAATTTCTAGAAAAAAATAAAGGAAAATTAAAAAATAAAGAGATTAAAATTAATCTATTGGGTTGTCCGGAAAGTTCGTGCCGATGTTGAAGGAAAATTGAAACGCAGAAAATTTAAATTTTAGTATACATTTATTAAATTATATAGGTTAGTCGGCACGAACTTTTCGGACAATCCAATACATTGAAATGGGCCATCGATTAAATAGAATGGGATTTTTTTAATATTTAAAAAGTTTCTTCTTTTTAAATACAGAAAAAGGCAAATAATAAAAATTAAATTACATATGAAATCAGTAACGAATTAAGCATTTTGTCGTCCCTCGCATCAACATCTAGCTCCATTTCCTTCAGGCTTCATTAATTTATAAATTTGATAAAAGGGATAAAAAAAAGGTTTATACCCCCATATTAGTGATGAAAATATCTAATAATTCTTAGTAAATAATATAAATATAATACATTTTTAACAGTATATTTAAAATATTGTTTCTGATAAAATATACGCTCGGTGTAACTCGTGCAAAAAAATTAGATTAACAAATTAAAAATTTATCTCAATTGTGTAAATATTTTCTGCCTTCAAAAATTTGCCGCCCCTTAGGCAAGTGTCTTGTTTGCCTATCCATTGTATAAAATATAATATACAGAGAACGTAATTAATTAATAAAGTGCATTCAATACATATACAAATATATTCTCGGACTTTCCTCAGTATTTCTTACTGAATGAAGTATAGTTCATATTCTGTTACTGCAGAAAAATAGCAATCTGTCCTATGTTCTTATTTCGTTCTTTTCATTCTCAGGATGAAAAGAACGACTAATATTGCAGTTTCATCGATCATTATTACTTCGTATATATATATACTTTTGCCAAAAGAAGAGAGAAAAAGAGAGCAAGAGGAATCCGAAGAGCAACGCATAATATCGGGAACGAATAACGGCTGAGCGAAATGAAGGGTATCTTACAAGACACGAGAGCTTTATGACGAATGCAGCGAACCCCCGGATACGCGAGAATTCCCATAATTTCGGGGATTCATATAATGCCCTGGGCTAAGTCATCTCACAAGGCTGTTACGTACACCCCTCCATTGAAACTATATGCACGCGGATGACGCAACGATTCCCTATGAAGGGAATCTTACCCTTGCAATTTATATGTATTATCATCATCATTCGTTTCAAATGTCTGAATTCTTAGAACGATTCAGAATAGATTTCGCGCTAAAAATCGCAAAAGTAAAAGATTTATCAAATTACACGCAAATAAGAAAGTAAATAAAAATTTAAAGATTTTCACACAAAAGATTTTCTTTTCTTCTTTTGAAAACAAATTTTGAAGATAACGACACTTTTGAGATATCACGAATAATCCTTTTTTTCTACTTCCATTTATCCTCTCTCTTTCTCTTCTGTACATCTGGATTTACTCCCTGGCTTTACGTTTCTCTTGTTCTCCTCCCTATCTATTCTCTCCATTCTCACGCTCTCTATACCGATCGGACGAGAATTTATGATCGTGATGCGCGCCACTGTGTCGTGATGATGGCTCTCTAGAGGAACAACGAGCAATGCCTCTGAGACTAATATTCGGCAAACCCAGTATAGGTGAAATTTAATTATCGACCGGAACGCTGAAGGTAGATCTAAAGCTCTCTCTAGATAGAACTAGATTGGCGCGAACGTAGGGGCGCGTAATGCTTTGCTCGGGCATCGATTTCTAGGCACGCCGATGAGAACAGGACTAATTAATTCTCGATGTATTTGTAGTGGCGTTTTCATTAAATTTATACCATTGCTTATTGAACGATATTGAATTCTTTGAAATCTCAACGACAGAACTAATTAACTTTGGTGCAGTGACATTCAAAAATTATATTCAAAAGTTATATTCTTCACTCACTCTCACACACACACACACACACACTCTCTCTCTCTCTCTCTCTCTCTCTCTCTCTCTCTCTCTCTCTCTCATTTAACAAGTTAGAATTGATCATACACTGAGAAAAATGTAAACGAAGCAAAAGATTCTGATTATATCAATTAGAATTTCAGTTATCTCAATTAGAATTCTAGTAAATCTAATCAGAAAATTCTAATTTGTCCATTTTCAACCAGAATTTTAATAGTCCAACCAAATACTTTTCTCAATAATTATAGAAAATAATATCTTATATAATAAATAATAATAAATAAAGTTTTCGTATAAATTGTTATGGCTGTATTCTAAGAATTCTATTCTGTAACTCTTAACGACTGTATCATATGTTGCATTGTCTTTGCGCAGCTTTACCATTATAAAACCTGCCCACTAATAACCATTAGAAGTTATAGAATAGGATTTTAAATACGCTCATAATTAAAAGAAAATTGTTTTTCTTTTTTCATTAAAATAGCGCAGATAATTTTTCAACAGTGCAGAAAAGCGTGTGCGCAAACACATCTAAAACAGAATCATCACTAGGAAAGAAATAAAAGAAGAGATAACAAGTTGGAAGAAAAGTAGAAGTAGGAAAAATAAAAAAAAAAGAACTATTCTATACTTCGGAATTGCATTTTAAAAGTTTCAGAATCGGCGAACAATGATAGTGACATAGACGCGAGAGTTGTAGTAACTTTGCGTTCAGCACATTTTCACATAGCTATAAACTAGTTCTATGACCAAATTCAAACTAAAAGTTATTGTCCATGATGATCTCATATTCCATAATCAAAGAGATATTCGCACTAGCTATCATAGAAATTGCGACATCGATTCCACATTCTGAATTTCATTATTTGCATCTTATCGCGCTCGTTCAGCGGCTGAAAGCCACCGTTCGAGAATAATCTGTAATCAATAACTTGCGGATCGTATAGGAAAAATTTCTAACTAAAGAAAGATTTTCATAAATCCACAAATAAATTCGCAAGATTCAACAACGTTCATTGAACAAAATGGATAGAAAATCTTCGTCTTTTTCCCTGTTCCCTTTTTCGATTTGCGGCACCGCCACCGTGGAAACGGAATAACCCGCAGATATATGGCACGCGTTATGAAAAGTCACGTCGAATGACGCGCGCGCGGGTCTAAAAATTCAATTAACGCTGCGTCGTCCCGGGGCGAGGTATGTATACACGTGCGTGTACCTTTTTTCCACCAGCGTATACAGACCATTGTCGGTAAATTGCATTGCCTCTATAAAGAGCCTCGGGGAACGAAAACGAGCGAAGGCACAATTTTCGGGAATCGTCATGCCAGAAGCTGGGCATCGTTGGGCAAACTAACTGACTGAGAGATCGATCGATTATGTGCCTTCCGCGAGAATCGGTCCGCACAATCGGTCGTCGATTTGCCACTAGTTCATACAAAAGTCGACTTTTGAGTTCTCCAGTTTTTTCCCCGGGATGCACTTCACCCCGGGGAAAAAAAATAAAATTCCCGTAAAAACAAAGGGCCGAATGCGGTTCTCCTGGCGCTCGTCATCCTCATGTGAAATTTCATTTTCAATACGGCGTGCTGACTGTTTCGTACAGTATTATGCGTACAAAATGGATAAAATTTTCATGTCAAGTTCTTTGTGTAAATTGTGATTGATTTTTTTCGTAAAAATATCGTAACGGTATTTCAAAAATGAATGAGAACAAACGGTATTTTAGTAAAATTTGAATGAAATAAAAATTTACTATTCGCATTCTGATAAAACTTATAAAATTTAAGTTTGCTTAATAAAATTATAAACTTCTGAAATATCTAATTATATTTATCTTCAATATAAGAGAGCTACGAAGAATAAAAATCTCAAAATTTCACTAAAAGGAATGTAATTCATATATTGTATCTTTCTAAACAAATAATTATTAAAATTAATTGCATTGTTCTTATTAGAATACTGTATACATCATGTAGAAAAAAATTTTTATTTTTAAATAGAAATTTCTTTCTATGAGAGAGAGATTTTTAAATTGCGTTTATGATATACACTTTTTCTTCCACGCAATTAATTACAGCATTCCCAAAGCAGAGATGTATCGAATTAATAAGAGGTAAGACGTGACTCGCATCAAATCGCCGACATATACGAGACAATAAAATGTTCCACTCTGAAAGTGCTCACTGACTCGGTTGAGAGAAAGAAATAGAAAGGGAAAGAAAGAAAAAAAACTAGTAATCTGACAATTATAATAAATATTCCTGGCGTTGCAAACAACTTGCGGAAATTAAGAGCCAGATCAATCATTCGCTTAATATCGCTCGTATATATGATCATCACTCCATTAATTTTGTATAAATTCGATAAATTCGCCGATATGGTTGTGGATATTAAAAATTTGTTCGTGTTGACAATCCAGTTTTCCAAGTGACCTCGATTTCAGCCGGTTAAACAGGGTGTACCTCAACGGAAATGCATCTTACAGTCACGATAAGAACATGATAAAAACGGTTTGCACTTTAAGTAATCGATAAACTGACGAAGGGAGATCGACGATATACTGCTAATCGAGAGTATGTGAAAGAATGTGAATCTTGTGTTTTAAATTCGATATCGATTTATTGTTCGATTTTTAACTCGCGATAAAAGAGGAAAAAGGTATCACGAGAAGGAAAACGAGCAGACATTTAGAGCAGAAATTGTACAGGAAAAAAATAAAAGTGTTTTGCAATAAAAAGTGCTCAAATGCAAATAGTATATATCTAACTGATTAAATTAATTAAATTTGTAGATATAGAGTTTGAATTACCAAACATAAATTATATAGTAATATTGAAGATGTTGTGATGTTTCGACCCTCCCCCTCAATTCACTAATAAATTTAATTAAAATAAAGTTAGAATAAATGCTTTTGGTTATGCATTCATCATAAAATATATAAATTCAATAATCTATTTGAAAATTAAAATAATTAAATGGAATAATTAAAATGACAAATTAAATGACAAAAAAATGACAAATTAAATTGACAAAAAATTTTAAAAATGCTTCGTTTTTACACATGCATATTTGCGCTACAATAAATAAGAAAATTATGTCAAAGAAAATTATAACTAAAACATATAATTAAAATATATGACTTTTTGGCAAAAATATTTATGGCTTTTATTTATACATTTCTAGTTATACAAAATATTAAATATAAATTAACAACAAATTAAAATTTAATTAAAGTTTTTTAATTTAAATTATAATTTTAAATTATAATTTTCCTTCTACACTATAAATAGAAAAGAATTAGAATTAGTTATATAATAATTTTTTTATTATATGAAAATAATTAAATCTCAAAAAAGATATATGTATATTTCACCATTTGGAATGACTATCTAATAATTTTCATAGATTCAATTTAATTTTGATAGAATTTTTTGCACATTTTAAAATAATGGAAATTAATTTCTTTTACGTATTCTTTTTACTACAGATTGAACTCCACTTGCCGAAGACTATTCCCTCGCATCAGTATCCGAACCTTCAAGATATTCGTACAGTATCCAACACTTGTCGTCTTATCGCACCAAAACTTTCTTCCCAGAGTGAGGCCAATATTGCGAGTTTGGCTTTCTTGCGAAGTATACAAGAACCGGAAAGGGAGAAAGAAAAAAGACGGAGTCAATTGAAGGGAGCGCAAGAAAGTGGAAGGATAATCGATTTACGTACCCCCCAAAACTCCTTCTTACTACTTTAAGACTTTTATTTAGTATCTGTTACTTAGGATATAGATAACTTAATCTTGAAAAAAAGGAGCATTAGCAATTGAGAATTATGTAATATTTATAAAATTTTTGTTAATTTTAGTTTTTAATTAAAAAATAACTTTAATTAGCTTCTCATGTTTATTTCAACAAACAAAAAAAAGTTCAACAAATTATAATTAGTAATTTTACTACGGTTTATGTACAAATCTTCATAGTACAATACCGATGAAACTATAATAATAACAATAACAGAAATAAGCAATAACCATAACAGCACGCAATATCTGAATAAGTATCCAAGTAAAATTAAGGAAGCGAAAATGAAGAAATTTCGCAAGAGAAACGACTAAAGGGAATAAAAAGATAAAGGAACAAGAAAGAAGATTAAAAAGAGAAAAAAACAAGAACGAATGAGGTTACATAGATTTCGAACGAACGCCTCTCTGGTTTTTCCCAGGATACTATCAGCAGTTTCGAGGCGAGTACATCATCCCTTTGGACCCAGGAGTCTCCCGAGAGAATCTTATCCCAACTTGGCTTTATAAAGGGACGACCCACCGACACGAAGATGTCGGTAGAGAGGGATGAAGAGGGGAGAGGATTCAAATACATTCTCTACTACGACCTACATCCTGCGGGGAAGCCGCGTCCTGCCTAGATAAGAACTAGCAGGTCGAATTCCCAGGGCTATTCGCTCGATACGGTGGCGCAATTCATCGTTTCAATTCGTACCTCCCCTCGTAAATTTTTATAGTACCGATTTATCATCTCACCCGTCTGTCCATTCATAGTGTTGTGATTTAAAGTTCATCCAAAAGATTAGGTTTTCGAATAAGACAAAAGTATAGAAAGGGGGCAAAATTCTACAAACAAGCATAATAAAACGTGTTATAAATTTATTTATTATTTTTATTTTTAACTAATTAAAAATATAGTAAATAAAATTATATATATATATATATATGATTATATATATGTATGACTTTTCATGTCATGTTGTCAGTTTTATACGTTTACATTTTGTTTATTACCACATATAAATATGCAGAGAATAATTCATAAATTTTAATTGCTGTTTTATATTTACTATTTATTTATATGTAAACAATAGAGTAAAAATTTCAAAACTAGAGAGAGAGAGAGAGAGAGAGAGAGTTTTTGTACTTTCATATATGCTTTCGTATAACATAAAAGTTATAAAATAAATAATACTTTTGTAACTTTTATAATGTTTAACAAAATCTGAAATTCTATACTATCATTATTTTAAATATCCAATTCTTTCAATTTTTTTATCGTATCGACATAACATCCCTATCAGGCACTCGATATGAAATTTTAACGGAATCTGATTAATCAGCCCTTCTACTGGTCGAGTGCCTAGGGAAATCAAGCAATTCAAGTGAGATTCACATCGTTACTCCGAAAATTATACCTTTCTTGAGTTTTTAATTGAAAGTTTCGTTTCGTGTCGTCAGCATTATGGAACTTTCGTCGCAAGAAGAGACGAAGAAGACAGACAACTCGCTCATTAACGACAACGCAAACTACTTTTTCAATTAAACGCATCTCCACGAGAGCCGAGGTCGCTCCTTCTGACTTCGGTCGTAAAGTTTGGCCAAAATTTTCCGACATTAAAGGCGATAAGAACGTGCACCGCCTCCTCTGATCTCAAGATTTCATTAGTGCGAAAACTCCGCATCGGACTTACCTATATTTACGACGATGAATCTTTATCTATTCTAACCGCGTTGCCGAACTTTCTGTTCCTAACAACCGACTAACTTTTGCATCGTGTTCTTTATCGTCCTGCGATATGATTTTTTTTCTTTTGTACCGCATTTTCAATTTTGTACCATTATATTAGATTTATAATAAATCAATAATTACCAATATTACGCAGAACGTAATTTATAACATAAATTTATCTTTTTAAAATCACGATATTTTTTAAATTCATTAAAAATAGCAAATCAATTTATAAAAATTAAATTAAATTATATATTTATATATTTCGAAACCACGTCATATGAATCATAAATGATTAATATTAAAAATTTATATAATACTGGCAAGATTATTTCATATTGTGCTACGATATCACGTTAATTAAAATCGATTCATTACTAAATTCAATTAAAACAGAATTATAAATTTGAAATGTTTACTGTCAAGCAAGAAATGTCATAAATCTTCCTTTTCTTATTTCTTTATTTCATTAGTTTTTAATAAAATCATTATTTTTAATGTGTCATTTCTTTTAATTTTCCCAAAAGTTATGAAAGATATAAACATTTATATAAAAATTATAAAAAAATTAATAAAACATAAACTTTAACGAATAATCTGATGGTATATTGTCAGTATCACATAAACTATAAACGATCTGCTTTAATTTGTAGGCAAATTTCAATATCTTGCTACAACTAAATCCAGACTACAATTATCCAGACTTTAACGTAACATTATCGCTTTCCTGGTTTTTCCACTCTCGCCATCATACTTTGTGTATGTCTGTAATAATGATCCCATACGAGCATCGCTTTGACGAGCACGGTCTAACTATAATATACACTCGGGGCTGGGACTTTCTCTCACTCCCTTCCTCTCTCTCTTTACCCTTTGTATCCAGAGAATAAACACCGAGGGAGGACGTACACGAGTCGCCGACGGTTGTAATTCTATTGTGAACGTGCCCGCACTTGGCCACGTTGTCTCGCAATACGAATTTCCTAGCCGTGCCACGTTCGCTGTTGCCGAGGTGCGGAGTCGGTTAACGGATACTCGTAGTTGCCGCCTAATGAGTGAACCTATCCCTTTACGTGGCGTGCATTTATAAGCAATCGTGGCCGCCCGTTGCGTTTCGCACCGTGCAAAAACCGATGTGCGTTAGGATATATTCACACCGACCGCCGCTGGCCTACCCTTCCCGCAGCGAAGCAACCGCGAATAATTCACGATGCTTTTACGAATTTCCGGATCCGGCAGCTCGCAGGCGAATCGTAAATGCATGAACGTTGATAACAATTTACGACCGCTGCTTTTATGCCATAGCCGATATATATGTGACGCACGAAACGCTCAAAGACACAGAACTTTAAAGAGGTAGTCTTTAAGGTCGGAACTTTTTTTTGATTTATTCTTTATTAAAGCACTAATACTTTATTAATACTTTTATATTTTTTTAGAATTATTGAATGAAAAAGAACAGATTTTGCTGAAGTATCTAAAAATTTAGATATAGCTAAAGATCTAAAAATAATTTTATTGAATTATCAAAATAATTATAAAGAGGAAAACTGTTCATTAAAATGAAAATTATTTGCAGCATTACTCATTATGTTTGAATTTCCTACATAATTATTTTGATGGATCAACAAAATAATTTTTAAATCTGTATAGCCAATCTATATATAGCCAATTTTTTAATATACTTCAATAAAATCATTTTTTTTTCCCCGAAAACGATGCTACGATTACTAACATGATATACTTTGTAATGCTAGTAATGAGAAGAAAGGAATTTTTCATAAACATAACATTTTAGTCGGAGTAATAAATGTTCGTAGTTAAAGGGTGATTTATGTTCACTAGTATGAAAGAAGTTTAACACATACACGCGTCTTAACTAGCAGTACTTACGGTGAATTTAATTCTAGTTCTCTCTAGCTTACCTTTTCTTTCTTCTTACGAAGGTACTGAAATAATTAGGAATAATTGCGTCTTGAGAGTGAAGAGTGCCGTCTTTTACGCTCACGAATACGCCTTAAGTGAAATAAATGCTCGCCGCCAACTCCACTTAGAGACATACCGTCTTTCTTTCGTTTCGGAAATTTTTATCTCCAAAAATATTTTATCTATATTATAAATATGCAGTTCGGAGCATTTCAAAAAATACCGTTAATGCAAAAATATCCGGATGCATGTAATAACTGCACTACACGTTATAATAAACTTTTAGACTGAATATATTATTAACTTTTTCGATGGCGCACTCGACTCTCGATATCATTTCTGGAATATACGAGCGAAGCAAATTTAATCTAGCTACATTATTACTACGAGAGAAAAATCCTTTCAAATGCGTAACGTAATATAGTTACGAGAAACCAAATTTTTATTTTCCTCTCTCTTTCTTTCTCTGCCGTCATGGAACATGTTTATTAGCCCAAAGACTTAATGCTAAATGCAATTTTCTTTTTTTTCTTCGAGAATTCTAGAGAAACCTTAATTTATGTGCGAAACTGTTGAACGCAAAACGAATGTCATGGACATATATAGAAACGTCTTAACTTGCGTACCTTTTATCGATTGGAAGCTTTTGAATCGAAACAAAGAAAGAAACCTCTAATACTTATTAAAAAAAATCGCAGAAAAATTCATGTAAATAAATTTATAATTAAATTGTAATTATATTAATAAAGAATTTTTCAGAATGGAATTTGTTATTACAAATAATAAATCCCACTGGGTGAGGGAACATCTGAATAAAAACAATTTGACAATAAATATTATAAAGGCAATCAAACGTCTCTTTAAAATTGAAAAATAAATATGCTTTGTATTTTGTTCTTCAAAGAGAGAAAGAGCAATACACAAATTATTCTAATAATAATTTTTACGGCATAATCAGTACAATACGACAATAATTTGTCGAATTAATCAATTGTTGAATTTAAAAATCAAATATTAGTACATTAATTAATATTAATACAAACATAAATATATCAATTTTAAAATTAATTTTCATATATCAACAAGAATTACAATATACTATAGATTAATATTGATATTGATACGTATATACTATTGATTATATATTATATTAATATTGATATATACTATAATGATAGTATTAATATTGATATATATTATAACGATACTTAGAATTCCCATAATTATACATACATTCCAACATGAAATAGAAAGTGGAAAATAACGTTCTATTTATTTTACATAAAAGTCGCGCAATTTCGCAAAACCCATTGCGCAAACATGCAAATGCGAATAGAGAGAACCCAGTGTACATAACACGCTGTAAGAATCTCGTGTTCCGAACAATGTAACACGCGGAAACAATAAACAACGCTCTTAACGTTATACTGCGATCTGCTGCGAGCGAGAACGCGACATACGAAAATGGGATGAGAATAGTAAAATACTGGTGCCACGTTACATATAGCTCGAGTGAGCTTATAAAGTGAGAAAGACCGAAGTAGTCGGGGGAATTCAACGTGGTGCATAAACTTTCTGACTTGCATAGTGGCGACGTCGGTTCTCTCTACACTCAGGGTAACTTAGATATAGTGGATAAATTTTTTTATTGTAAATATCTAGGAAATATATATATATATAACAGAAATGTTGCTTACATGACGCGAGTGTTAAAAATATATTTAATTTTGAAAGAAGTATTTACTAACAAAGATAGAGATGCAATTATCTGCAAAATTTAACGATATCTAACGAATGATTCTCTTAAAAGGATTAAAACTTTTTCTAATTTTTATCTATTCGTCTCCATTTTCGACGTTAATGATATATACAAACAAAACTAAAGTTAAATTTTCATCGAATCAATCGGAAATTAATTAAAGAGCAAGTACTAAACGTAATTGATTCAGATCTTTACAATTAAATTCGCGAAAGCTCTTCGATCTTCAATAATTAAGTTTCCTTAGAAATTCTTGTCAAGCAGAAAATAACTTTAGCGTTGAAACTAAGCCATTTAGTGCATAACGGTTACTCGCTCTATGCATACTACCTCATTCGCAGAGAGAAAATCTTTCTATATCTGTTCGATGCTCGCCGAACATTATGGTCACCGCGGTTTATTCAGAGACGCATTCGCATACGAGAAACAGTCCATGAAATTATACCGCGTAAATTCATCCCCGTTAAGAGCCGAACGATCGCATTTCAGCCGCTGTAAACGTCAGCACTCATTAAAACAAGGCGCTATACGGGTATCGATTAGTGGAAATACAGGCAGCCACGCTTCGCAGAGCGTTATGCGGATCTCGTGGGAATTGATTCAACGGAAGTTATTTGGGATATCTATAAGCTTAGAGATATATACAAATATCCAAATTGAGGATTTATCAAAACCGTGCCGCAGATCGAAAACGTTAATTCAAAATAGCAATTCGATAATTTCGCAAACAAAAAGAGAATTTAAGTTTCGTTATAATACAATAAGTTCTGAATAATACCTAACTTTTGTTGCAAGTTTCTCTTCTGCAATAAAAAAAAACAGATATCGTAAATATTTTTCACAAATGCACATTATAGTTCGCTGTAAGCTGACATCACTTGAATTCTCTATCGTTGCAATATAGAGAGTTATTTCAAAATGGATTTTAAAAAAGTAAAGTCGCAAAAACTCCCGACCGTAATCCCGATTCCCGCGACGTAAACGTCGAGAGTGGCGCATCATCCGACTCTCGCAGCTTCAGTCGACTCTCTCGCTGTTAATATTTATGGATGAATATACGCCGAATGGATGATATCCGCGGATTCGACATCCCTCAAACCCTCTTTAAAGACACGTTAAGAGCCTTTTAATACCTCTCACCGCGCCGAATAGCGCGCTGCGCATCACTATATAACATTCACGCTATATGCACCGCTCTATAGCGGTACGGGCAGCATCGCGTGGGTGGACACGTAACACCCCGACGTAATAACATAATGGTGTGTTACGGGTATTACGCAGATTACGCAGTTTCCGTTCAGTCACGCACGTCAAATCCAAATTGGGGAGGGTAAACGGGGGAAGGGTCTTCGTCTCTTGTTCGTCCTGTGTTTATGCGGAGAAAGGGAAAATGCGAGGGAAGAGATCGACAAGGATGGGCCACAAGTCTGCCATTAACAGATTAATGATCTGAAGGCCATTATCTTGCCATTCTTTTGCGCATCAAAATAAAAACGCTTTCTCTTTGACAAACTTGAATAAATGAAAATATTGGTTTTTAGACAAAAAAATTTCGTTAATTTATTAAATACGTTATTGATTTATTCTAAAAGCCCATCATTTTTTAATTAAAATTAAACTAATCAGATGCAATGATACATGAAAAAATTATTAAATTAATTATTAAATTAATTTTCAAATAAAAATTTTATCCACGTAAAGTATATTTGAAATAAGACAAAAAGCAAGACTCTATTATTTTATTTGCTTTATTGCGAAAGCTAACCATACAAAACTTTTAATTATTTATTTATATTCTTAAATAAAATCTCTTTAAGATTGTTAATCGAAAATTTGAAAATACCTTCCTAAATTCTTTTAATTTATAATACAATTCTAAATTAAAATTTTTAAGACACTGTCTGATCAAGTAAGAGTGCTGAATAATTGGTAAAACAGAGAGAACGTTCACGGAGACATTTAGTGTACTGCGCACAAAGACATTCCTTGTTCGTTCGATCGGATGAACGAACCTGTTCGGTCCGTTGTGTCGACAGGGCGCAGCTGCCACTTGCAAGATACCAAAAGGCTACTTGCATTACTGCCTCGCCTATTTCATGTAGCTACGTATTTGCAGGATCCGGATTCGGGAATTGCTTTTGCCGAAGAAATCTCTCCTTGCAGAAGCAGAACGGCAAAAAAATCGAGTCGTACACAATCGTGCAAGAACCTCATGAGAAAAACGTAACTTGCGACAAGCAAGACTAAATCGCGGTCTATAGGCGATGATAAGCGCTACGTGACAGCCGTTAATGAAGTCAAGGCAGCTCGTAGAATGGAGATCCCGGGTGTCTAACGACTCCGTCGGAATATTCCAACATATAGTATGTGTCTCCGCAAATTTCCGGACTCTAATGAAAACCGCAAGATGTTAGAAATTTCTTCGCCCTTTCAGATGATTCAGTGGAGTTAGACGGCTTGTCTATAAAGGTGGAGAAATTCATTCCTAATATCCTGTGGTTTTCGTCAAAGTACGGAAATGTATATTTATGGAATGTATTCTAATATATTATTAAAACGATAAAATACTTAAAAAATACGACCTTTGGAGATCTTCATTATTTCATTTAATATATACGGAAGGAACAATTTTGTGGAAATATTTAAAAATTTAACTGGATCTGGAAATAATTTTGTTGGATCATCAAAATAATTATGGACGTTTAAGTTGATTGCTAGAATGTCAAAACTTTTTACTCATTTATATTTGAATGTCCTACATAATTATTTTGGTTTAACAAAATTATTTTCAGATATGTATCTAGCTAAATTTTTATGTATTTCAGAAAAATGTTTTCCAATTAGTTAAAAATTAGTTAAAAGATTAGTTAAAAAAAAATTAAAAAATTCTTCCTGCAATCATCTTCACTTCATGATCATCTGATTTTAATTCTTTATTTTATTTTATTATATTTAATTATCTCTTGCTTATATATATATATATATATAAGCTCGTAATATCGATATATATATATATATATATATATATATATATATATATATATATATATATATATATATTACGCAAAGAGATAAGAAAGATACATCTATGAGATCGAGAAGAGAGCTATAGACATGA
>Ga0157364_1002166_pt1 | contig 17924 bp, 9 predicted proteins | sample AttsexASBM2_FD_111476 | JGI IMG/M metagenome (GOLD analysis project Ga0157364, IMG submission 111476) | Fungus gardens microbial communities from leaf cutter ant in Ribeirão Preto, State of São Paulo, Brazil - Atta sexdens ASBM2 | ecosystem: Host-associated > Fungi > Mycelium > Unclassified ...
ATTTTAAAACTTTTTATTTTAAAATATTTTAAAACTTTTTATTTTAAAATATTTTAAAATATTACAGTAATTCTTCAGAAGAGCTTCCTCACCTCTGATTTCGAGGAAATTATTCTACTAGATTCTTTCGTTTTACGTAAAAACGCATCAAATAATCCTAATTTTATCGAAATTGGAGATAAGGAAGCTCTTCTGAAGAATTACTTTATAATATACTTACAATATTTTCATTGTTTGCCATTCTAAATTATTCCGTGCCGCACGCGCGTCCAGACGAATGGAAGGATTCTGTGAACTTGAAATTCCTGCTTGAATTTTATATGATGCAATTGTCAAGTCGGCCTCACTTCCAAAAATATTAAATGATACAATACCCGAGCCAGAGCGTAAACACGTCCTATTCGATCAAGGCGCACAAAGGTTTCTACATAAAGTATATAAAGAAGGGTTAAGATATAAACACAATGCACATACAATTCAATAACATATCTCTGCGGAATCCGTTAAATATAAAGAAAATTCGCGGAAGGAAAATGATAAAAATGACGGACGAAGCAATGATCAATCACGTTAATTCCGCCAATTTTACATTTCCGCAGATCCGCTCCATTTGAGTGCATCCTTAGGCCGGGTTCACACCTTGACAAAAACTAAAAGCGGAAAAGCAGAAGCCAATCGGAACTCGCAGTAGTAATAGGTGGTACATTTCGCTTGCTGCTTCTGTCTTTCGCGAGTTCTGATTGGCTTCCGCTTTTCTGCTTTCCGCTTTTCCGTTAAGATGTAAACTCAGCCTTACATGCGCGGTAAGCGGCATGAGCCAGTAAGATTTGTTCGCGTCGCACGCTCCAACATACCTAACACGCTTCAATATGTTTGCGTCACTTGAATATATCGCCAATATGGCGATTAGATGTTTGAGTCGCGTTAGAGTATATTCCATGGATCAATTAAAAGCACGTTCCATTTGCCTCACATCAGAAGTTAATATGATTAGAGCATGTTACGCATGCGTAATGGTTGAAAACGTTCTGTATTGAAAAAAATATTTCAGATTTATTTTGTATAAAAATGCATTTAAATGCGTTTTTGATGTAAATATAAAAATATAATACAACAATATAGCATAATATTAATAAAATAAAATAATAAAATAAAATAAATAAATAAAATAAAATAAATAAAATAAAATAATATTAATACAATAAAATATAATATAAAAATATAATATAACTTTTATATAGAAAAGTAGGCTCATGTAAATGCAATGCAATACAAACAGCACACAATGAACTATTGAACGTCCAAATCTAGTTTTTATTTAGTCCGAACATCCATGGACTTAGTATGAATGTTTTAAAAACGTATGTTACACAACGTACAAAATATATTCACATTTGGATATTTTAAAAATGTTCATCTCATGCAAAAAATTTTCTAAATCTGCTCGCGACATATTATTTTTGCTAACTTGACAAGTGAAAATTTTTTTAAGATCGCACGAGGAGTTTCACTTTTGTTAGTATGTACGGACGTCTTTTGAACGTCTCATGGATGTTCTTAGGACATCTGTGTTGTGTTAAAAATTTTCAAAAGTCTATACTGTTTAAGTACATTATGGTACATAATCGTATCAATATGGCTTACTATTATCGACAGGAGAGAGAGATTATGGAGATCTCTAGTCGAAGACGAGATCATGATAATTGGTACATGATAACTGGTACTGTGAAGGTACAGCGTATGATTTCCTAACCTGAAAATAATCGTTATAATATTAAGATTAAATATTAGATAGTAACTGATTGGATGTTCAGTTATACAAATTTGTATCAGGTCCATATTGAACAGATGTATCATAACTATACATCCATGATTATTTAGGTATTCGTGGATTATCGAAGTGCAGCGATTTCCATACGATTTCGGAAGTCAAAGATAGTGGATGGCGGATTAGTGACCGTTTTATAAAGCACTATGAAATTAAGTTCCCGAATTCAGGGAAAAATGTTTTTTTTTTCATAATTTATGATTCTATTCTATTCTGGAATAAGATATTAATAATAATACTCATATAAGAATCATTTTGTTTTGATTGTGGTCTAAAATTTGTTTAATATATTAATTTAGTCCAGTTTTAGACGAATTTTATTATAAGTTAACTACATTTGTTCGTTTTTTAAAAAAGCCTTGATATTTTAATTTACAACATTTATTTATTAAAAATGCATTTATTTTGTATAAAAACGCTTTTCAAATAATCAAGATAACACAAAATCCGAAACGAAACGAGATACATGTCCGACCCATTCGAATGGTCTCGTGGATAGATTAGGTGACATACTCACTTGTCCTAAATTCGTTCGTTTCACTGAACATTGGAGCACATGAAACTGCTTCAACCGCCATCTTGTGATCCAAGTGTTCTATGGATTAATTTGGAACATGCGACGTGAACAAATCTTAGGTTAATTTGAAGCATACGACGCAACAAACCTAAGGTGAAAATTATTAAGGCCAATGACAAATTCACGTTACTAAACACTTTTTAATAGATTTAATAGATAATAGAATTAATTGATTTAAATGTAATTATTAAGTAAATTGTTGATAAAATAAAAGTGTTAATGAAATGTGTTAATATAAAAAATATAAAAATAAGTTAATATATTTAAAAAATCCATATTAAAATTTATTTGTTATCGCATCCATAATTGGCGTTGGTGAAACTGAATACCGCCCTAAAATCCAAATAGTAAATCGATATCAAATTATATATATTAAGGTATTAAATATAGGTAGAGTCATAGTATATATAAGTACATATATATATATATATATAAGTACAATATGGACACTGAGGCCGGTTCATAATCGATACTTATTTCAAGACTGTCTTAAGTAATGTCTTAAGACGCTAATACAGCTCTCTGATTGGTAAGAGCATTTTTAAGACGATTTTGAATATAAGATCTGACTATGAATACCGGCCTGAGCGGCGACATCTTTGATGTAGTACGTCCCAGGTCACATGACTCGCCGCCATGTTGTGGGCTGGAAAATTTGAGTTTTTATAAAACTACAGAATGACTTTTCTTAAAAAAAAAAATAATTCGTGTCATGAAAATTGTTTATTTTTCTCTTTTTTTACACAACATAATTATTAAGAGCATACCACAAATTCCTAGCTATATTAAAGACAGCTTCCATTTAGTAGAAAAATTAAACGGCATGGCTTTTGCCTCTAATTATGTATTAGCTTCATTGGACGTTGTATCTCTCTTTACTAATGTTCCTGTAGATTTGGAATAGTATTGAGAAGAGATGGATCCATATATCCACAAAAATAAATATTTCAAAAGAGGAACTTGTTATTTCTGTAAAATTTGTTTTGAATTCTATTTTTTTTACCTTTAACAATAAGTTTTATAAACAAGTTTTTGATACTCCAATGGGTTCATCATTATCTCCTATCATTGCATGATTATGCAAGATTTGGAAGAAATTGCCATTTCGAATTTACAAGTACATCCATTATTTTACTACAGATATGTCGATCACGCACATCGTTCTCGCACTTCCATCTGAAAATATTGACGATACTCTTACTATTTTTAATTCTTTACATACAAGGTTACAATTTACTATTGAGGTTGGCATTGACAATAGATTGAATTTTCTTGACACTATTTTGATTATTAATAATAAAAGGATTATTTTCGATACAAAATTATACATTTTCGGGAAGGTTCCTGAATTTTCATTCCAATTATCCTCTTTGTCATAAAAGAGGCATAATTATTAATTTCGTTGATAAAATATTTCTATTATCACATCCTCGGTTTCAACATAACAATCTAGTTGAAACTATTCATATTTTTCTTAATAATGGCTATCCTCTCTCCTTTATTTTTTCCACAATTGAAAACTGATTAAAATTTCACATAATAAACATATTACACTCTGCATATCAAAGAAAACTTTTTTACAGTTCCTTATGTTAAATCTATCTCCGAAAGTTTCTCACCTATATCCAACATGTTTCACTGTAAATTAATATTTTCCATCAACATCTTAAAAAATTTTATTAAGAGAGGAAAAGACAAGTTAGAATTGCTTTTTAATCAAAATGTGGTCTATAAGATCTCATGTGATGATTGCGAGGCTTAGCTATGTTGGTCAAAAGAAAATTGAATACGAGAATACGTGATCATATTTCGGATATCAACAAAAAAACAGATTCTCCATTGGTCATTTCTGACCACTGTATAAATCTCAATCACAATTTCCGATGAAATGAAGTGAAGATATTGGACAGAATCTTCATATAATAAGAGATTGATATCTGAAATAATATACATAAAAAGATAAAAACAAGGTTTAAATAGAAGATAAAAACATAGAATCTTTGCCTGAATCCTATCTATTTTATTCAATCTCTCTCTCCTTTTTAATTCCTTCTTGTTTTTATTATTCCTTCCACGGTTTTATCTATACTTCTATCCTCTCTTATTTTCCTCCTCCCATCACTTTCCAACTATCCTTTTCCTTCCTTCCTTTGAATGTCATTTTTGTGATTCCATTTTGTCTTGGAACATCGGAGAAGACAAGATATTTTTATTTCGCATTGTCTCTAAGTTTAATGTACTATTTATATCCGAAACTCCTTTTATTTCAATTTTTGACTTAAGATATGTTACATTAAAGATCATACATATTTATTTTAGCTATACTACATTCAAAAAAAATTTTTAATTAATATAGAGATAAAAAAATTTTTTGCAATCTTAACCTTCACTAATTTTGCTAAGCATTATCTCATATATTACATTATTTGTATGTTAGTCTTTAATGTTTAAGGTTTATCTCGTTTTTTTCTCTTGTTTTCTAGTTAGTTACAATTTAGTTATATTATAATTTATACCCAAATATATTATTTCAATCTTATATGCGCTATATTTTCATTTATATATTTTTTTACAGAATCAGACTCATATTTGCGTTCTCTGTTCATTTGTAATCAAAGGATATTCATTCTTTTTACTAAAATTGACATTATAAACATTTTAATGACTGATTGCAAGTAGCTATTATTCGCGTACGTTCTTTTCCGTTATATATTAAAACTGTGAACATTACAATGATTGTTTTTACGTTATCATTTGTCTTAAAGAGCGAAATATATATTTTATTATGTTTTTGTTTTTTTTTCCGACTTATTGATAATGTTTTTAATATTGAGAATGATCCGATCGCGATCGAAATGTCTTGCTTAACATTCTTTATTAAATTTTTAACTTTAAATATTTTCATTTCATTTATTGTTTTTTGTTTTTTGTACATTTTATATATTATCTTGTTTTATTTTATATAATAATTTTTGGCTGTCTTTTTTCTAAAATTTATGAGCCTTATTACTAATCAGATAATTTAAAATTGTTTATATTTTTAAATCAGAATTATATAATAATGTTAACAAATTCATTATATAAAAATAATATTCACATTAATAATAATATTAAATAGTAAATAAATTAAAAATAATAATTGATTAAATACTATATGAAAATTGTTGAATAATTATATATGAAAAATAATATATATGAAAAAATAATTCTATGAAAATTGTAATTAAATGTGACGTTGTAATTTAATAATATACGTACACACAACACACACACACACACACACACACACACACACACACACACACACACACACACACACACACGCACGCGCGCGCGCGCGCGCGCGCTATAAGAATTATGAACTCCATCAGAATGAGATTAAGCAAGTATTAATATTTTTGTGTTTTCTTGTTGAATAATGTAACGATTAAATAATGCAATGTCACATAAAAAGATAAACATATTTATCTATTTTAGGTATGTGTATGTACCAGTTCAGCTATAGACAGCTGTAGAAAGGAAACATATAATAGCTCTCCACTGTACAATATGATTGATACGTAGGTATTTCTACCATCTTGATTCCACTTGTTTGATAAGTTATAATACGATTAATGGCTGCGTTTAGCAGAGAAAGCAGCTTTGCAACTATTGTAAAATTCTTCGATATGATTAGTCTTGCCCTTAGTTCCTCATTAGATCTAAAGGTATAAACTAGATATCTTTACCTTTTTATGTGACATTGTAGTTGCATAATTTAATCGTTACATTATTCAACAAAAACACAAAAACATTAACACTTACTTAACCTCATTTTGAGTTCATAATTCTTATAGCGTTTTCTCTTGGGATAAAGATAAATGTTAAGATCTCAAATTTTGATCAATTTTAATATAATTTTTATAAAAATACACTGACTCGATGCGTTTTCATATAAAAATAAAGATTTGACAAGAAAAAAGTATTGTTCCGTTTCACAAATCGAAATAATTCTTATAATCGAATTAATTCTTATAATCGACGACTATTCGGGTTAGAAAATCTGTCATAACAGTGGTTCACTATTTCTGATAGCCAAATCTGAAGAGACAGATTTTGAGCAGTCTTGTTCAAAATAAGCATAGATTTAAGACTACCTTCTAGTTATGAATTCATAGTCATTATAAGACATCTTATTTGACATGTATAATAAATAAGACGGTCTTTGCCAAGACGTGTTCGAGGACTTAAGCAAAAATTGAAAATATTAAGAAGACCTCGTTCACCTCAAATTTTAATAAAAATAATAATTGAATAGGTGCGTTTTCGCATAAAAATAAATATTTAATAATAAAAAAATATTACTCTGTCCCGCGAACCAAGATATTACATATCGAAGTTGACTAGTGAGATTAGGAAATCATACTTAAATGTATCGATATGATCACATGTGCAAGATCTTCTTTAGTGCACTCTTATTTGATTGTATTGAAAAATGATATATTCAATAAAGCAATTAAATAAAGGTTCTTGGCTCACTGTTAAAAAATTTATTTGTAATGCAAACTTAAAACTAGTCAAAATTCATCGGAAATGTTTTGATCGAGATTTAATCGATCATAAATGAATATGATTCTTGTAAATTTTGCCTTATATTTGCCTTATATTATTATAAATACATCAGAAGATTTTTTTATGTGACATTTTATTTTTCACATTAAAACAAGTATACAAAAAGTCGGAAACGCGAAAGATAAATTCACGATAAATTTACTTATATTTAAATTGCTAGGTAATATTATTAATTTTAATTAACAAAAATTTAATGATACATTATAAAGCATTTGTAAGCATTTTTCACAATTTATAAGAATTTGGACAATTTGGCGAAGTCGCGTTTATACATTTGTTACAGCATGTATTTTAAAGAAATGCTGGATTTAAACTTTAATTCATATAAAAAAAATTAAAAATTAAAATTAATTTTAAATAACTTAAATTTCTCTGCTTTAAAACAAATTTGCTTTAAAAACACAAACCTTAGAAAAAAAAGAAGCGGTTTGCACGGTTCCTATATTTATCTAGGCTAGTTTCAAACTCTCCGAGGAAGATTTTACTCTATGTGCTATAGTATTCGTGTACTATATATTTCAAGTAAAATTTTCCTTAGAGAGGAAGTTTTGGAACGAATAGTGAAATTTCAATAACTTTTCAATCAACAATTTTGCTAAAATGTTCCAAACATGAAATAATTTCAGCGAAATTTTTTTCATCAGGGAACGCATTTCAAATCGGAATTCACAGTCTAATCATACAAAAAATAATGTATATAATAAAATAACACATTTCGTAAATTTATACTTCTCAAATGCAATGTTTCTATTGGAGAATCCGAAATATTACGGGAACAATATCAAATAAGTTCAATCTTAAGATCGTCTTCATTAAGACGATTTTAAATCAAACAAGAATTTCTTAAGGAAAAAACTTTTTCTCGAAGATCGTCTTATTTCGTAACTATGAAATGTTATGATTTCAAGATGATTTTAATTGAATAAGACAGTCTTAACTGAGATGGTCTTAAGCGCTGCCTTGAGCTTCGATGGATTTTGCTTCGTATCATTGATATGAAATAAAATTCTGCTTTTTGATTGGTTGTAGAATGTCGTATGACGTATGTCGGATCCAGTATCTGTCATATAGACATTGGGTGTATAGACTAGTTAGCTTATTGACTAGTTAGCTTATTCGGGGCGGTTACGCCGCTTCGAACAAAAAAAACATTCCCTATCCGCTGGGGTCTAACCGTCTAAGGCATTATAATTACGGTTGACAATTAATCACGATTAAGCTTGATTGGCCCTAAAAGTTGCAACCTACAGTAACCTAGTTTCTACCGAAAGTTTAAATCGGATCAGAGTGTAAGAACCAATCAACTACAGTCGAGGATTCCTCTGTTACAATCGAACAACATAATCAAGAACATTATGCTTTTAAACAGATAAGCAAGGACTGCAATATTTGATAAAAATTGCAGTTCCTCTGTACAGCATTCCAGGGCGGAATAAGGTAACGTCCTTAATTGATGCCAAATATGATCACTTAGCCGGAGTGATAAAATAAGAGCTGCTATGAGTATCACTTTAACCACTGATGTTTGGACGGAAAATGAATACTATTAACTATTTGGATTTAACACTTTTCAAATGAGCGGTAAAATAAGCTCTATAACAATTGGAGTTATTGAATTAGATGAACGCCATACTGCTACTTATTTGGGAGAAATGTTTTCGACGACTTGTAATGAAATATACAATTATGTATTGTATATAAAATTTATATATAAGATTGCAATAAGATTTCAGCTGTGGTTATCGATAATGCTCTCAATATTTGCAAAGCGATGTATTTGGGAAAGAAAAACAATTAAGTTGTTTCGCCCACACGTCTTGTGCAGAATAATGTTTTTGATGAGAGTTTAAAAAACTTATCGACAAAGTTAAAAACATTGTTACATGTTTCAAGCAAAGCGCGTTTCAAACAAAGTGGTAGCTAATGAATTGCGTAAAGCTCAATCTATTAATCCGTTAAAATTACTACAAGATGTTTCAATATTCTTCATGTTTGAAAGATTTCTTATATTGATAGAAAGTGTTTCAAGTCGTTTAATAAAGCTTCTAAAATCGAAATGTTGATCGCATTTGAAGTAGCCATATTGAATGAAATTATGAAATTATGCTTAAACCATTTGAATTGGTATCAAAAGATATTTGCGGGCAAAAATCTGTAACGTGCAGCAAAGCTTTATACTAATGGTAAATGCTTTGCTTCATGAATTACACATGTTAAATCCAAAATTAGATCTGAGCAAAGATTTAAAACTGAAACTTACACTGAACTTCAAAAGCGATTTCATAACATAGAGTCTAATCCAATTTTATCCATTCCACAATATTAGATCCGCAATTTAAAAGATTACATTTTTGCAAAGCACTGGCTTGTTTTAATACGATATAACGAATCAATCAATTACTTAAGGTGCAGAAGTAAGCAGTATCGAAAACATTGTTCCGAATACAGATATTAATAAAAATAAGAGTTATGACATTCGGAGTTTCCATCGCACTCTGAAAATCATAATAAAAATCAAATCAGGTAATTGAACCGTAGTGTCGATTTAGCATTTAGACAATATTTAAATCTAAATGTGATCGACATAGAAACTAATCCACTTGAATATTGGGAGAAAAACAGACATTGTTTCCTTAAATTAGCCGAGATTGCAATTAAACTTGTGCATTGTTACGATTTCAGTATCATGTGAAAGAATATTTCCGTGCGCGGGAAATATCATGGACCAAAATCGCAACAGAATATAGGCCAAACGCCTATTAAAATTACTGTTCATAAACTCGTTTACCGTGTTTGTTGATTGGCAGTTAACTGATTGATTAAAAACGTAATTTCTGTGACGATTTTGGGCCATGATATATGTTTTTATTAGTAAGCATACTTTAAAATATGTTATACTTTAATTAGTTACTAAAATTAATAATTCGGGAAATATACAGGGTAGATTTCTTCAAATTATATATAAAGCAATTATATACATTATGCTGTTTAGAAACCCTGAATACGTAGTGCAATTTAAAACTTAATTCAAAGAAAAATGTGATGTAAATCATAAATAATATGCACTCATAAATATATAAAAATCAACATTAAAAAAATGTGACTAATTAAATCAACATAATATTTATTTTATTTTATTTTATGTATGAATGTATAATAAATAAATGTATAATAAATGAGTAAAAAATGATTTATTATTTAGGCATCTGTATAAAATTGTAAGAAATGTTTGCGAAATTATATGATAGAAGATCATTAATTGTACCTCGAACTCGATTGATCACTTTTAATGAATGGACCAGGTACCAGTTTTATCAGATATTATGGTATTGGCACAACGATACTGAAATATCGGTATTTTCAAACCCGATACTGCAAGAGATAGTTTGATCTGCAATATAGATCGATCCGACATATCGATACAACTGAAAATATCGTGCATCCTTAACTGCCGTCGTTTTGTCGCTTGAAATTCGGAGATGCCCAACTACAATACAGCGAAAAGTAGTTAGCAGACAACGCAGACGTGTTTCGTCCATAGAATCGAACAAAAATTAATCTTTTTAGTTACTACTGATAGCAATCTATTTTGCAATGTTGCTGACAAACTATTTGAGCAGTTTAAACGCATTTTGAAACTCATTCTTAATTATCAGTTTCAAACAGGAATTAAATATATTAAAAAAATGATTTTATATCAACGATTATAAATCTAGCAGTTACCGATTTGCTGCTTCATGTAAAGGTAGTGGGACTTTAGAGGCTAATATTTTGTCGACGGTTTCTTTAAGACCACAATGCTAGAAATCAGTCCGAGTTCTCGGATCGGGAAATATGTAGCCAGGCAACTTGCCAATTTTCTGTAAAAATTGAGCTGATTGATTATGCAAAAATAAGCTGATTGATTATGCATTTCTCGATCTGAGAACTCATATCGATTTCTAGCGTCGTTGCATTGGGCTTTAGAGGGAAACGGAGGTTCATAAAATGGAGGTTGTCTAAAGATATAGAGACTTTGTTCCAAAATTAACTGCCAATATTGAAAATCTATAATATATGTAAACTGTAGCATTTTCAATACTGGGAGTAAATTTGAAATACAATCAGAGAATGGACTGCGCGATCCTATCTAAGGGTGTCGTTCCATGTACACGGAATAGGAATGACGGAACGTCTATAACTAAATAAGATTAGTTTAGAGCGATAATTTTTATGAATCATATGTTAGTTCGTTGACACTGGATGGATTGGGTTACATAAATACATTTTCTTTATTATCACTGATGAAGACTTTGTAAGTCGAAACGTTTGAAATTTATAGCGTTATACGAATGTAATAAAAGATGAATTAATTACATTTGCTTGTTTTTTTAAAAAGCCTTGACATTTTAATTTATTGCATTGCATTTACATGAGCCTACTGTTCTATATAAAAGTTATATTATATTTTTATATTATATTATATTTTATTGCATTAATATAATTTTATTTTATTAAAAAAATTTTTTTACTTTATTTTATTTTATTTTATTATTTTATTTTCTTAATATTATATTATATATTATATTGTTATATTATACTTTTATATTTATATCAAATGCATTTTTATACAAAATGAATCTGAAATATTTTTTCCGATATAGTACGCTTTCAACCATTACGCATGCGTGCGCAACATATCCCAATCTTCTGAGATAAGGCAAATAGAATGTGCTTTTAATTGATCTATGGAGTATGCTCTAACGTGACGCGACATCTAGTCATATTGGTTCCGATGACGCGAACGTATTGGAGCATGTTGGACATATTGGAGAATGCGATGCGAACAAACCTTTTTTATAATAGAAGCGATCTTAAATCGTAGAAAATTAACCAATCACAATCGAATATGAGAAAAATAATCGATTATGATTAGTCAATTTTCTACGACCCTATGACCGCTACGACTGTTGTAAACCCGGTTGTAACTGTATTATTCCATTAGAGGCAGGAGCTAGTAGAAGCTCCGGGCCTCTATTCTTGAAAAGTATCGCATACGAAAAACTAGAGATGTACTATATATATTTGTAACATATATTATAACATTTTCCTAGTTTTTCGTATGCGATACTTTTCAAGAATAGGGGCTTCGAGCTATTAATTAAGAAGAAGAAAAAGCATGAAGGAAGAATTATATTAGGCGTTCGGAAATATCACTCATTGGTGTGTTTCGGTGACTTCAATGGAGAAGTAGTGGGGATATCGTGTGCCTTTGGGTGAGTGTTCCCGAATGATTTCCATGTGGCGTGTGTGTCATCTCAGTTCCACTTCATCGCTCACGTTTAATCCTAACTCGAGCCAAACAGTTTCGAGCCAAACATCGATGAAAAAAGGCAGTAGAATGATTGTAAAGAGGAACAACGATATATAAAAAGAAAGGAATATAATTAATTCCTTCCACAATTACCAGCGTCTGTAAAACATTTCACTATCGTACAAATAATTATATATTGCTGTATTTTAGATAATAGTAAAATTTTTCGTGAAAATTCAAGTTAATATAATGCTGATTCTACATGATGATTCTTATAGACCTTCTACATCATATATCATATATCATAAATTATAAATCATAAGTTAGAAATGAACCAATTATAATAGTTAAGTTTCTGACTTCTGATTTATGATTTATGGCTCATTGACCTCATTTTAGAAGGCCTATTAATTTTAATCGATGAATTTCATCAATCAGCATTAGTCTTACAAGATGGCTATTGGTCAACTTTATCGATTAAGATTTCCGACTATCAACTCATTGTAGAATCAGCAACAACAAATTTGATAACTAACCATTTCTGATTGTAACAAGTTTTATTATTGTAAATCTTTAAGGCTCCTGATTAGTCACAGCGGCCATATTGGAATCGTGACGTCAGAAGCGAGGAATGACATGTTAATTTATGTTGCATGTCATTTAAATAATTTGGAAATGAAATGACGAAATCACTTTAAAACACTTGTAACAATCGATGAAAACTATCCTCTCCTCTCTTGACAGTCAATAAATGATCGTAAAAGGCACATAAAATGAGTCTGTATTCGGAGAAATACACGGCTCAAAAGCTGTTGAAACGAGTGAAATATATGCTTTTACATAAAGTTCAAGATAACTTTAGTTTTTATCGAATAATTACGATTTTGATAAGTACGAGACAAGTCACATTTTCACAATTAGGCAAATAATGGCACGCAACATAAATTTCGTTGTCAAAACGTTACTTTTCCATGTCTATAAGTTTGACCATTTATCATGGTGCAGCGCTGTAACACACAACAAGCACGAACTCATGTCTGTGTGCTCGCCTGCGACGCGCCGAGAGTGAACGAGACAGCGAGCTCCTTCTCCCATTAGTAACTTGTTTTAAGCAACCGAAAATGCTTTCTCGGCAATCTTTCTCGGCCCTAGGCATCAATAAGGCACGGAGGGCATCCTAAATAACATATAAGTTTTAATAAATTATAGTAATAGTGTACCCCTCCCGTTAATCCAGAATAGTAAATCATGTTAAAACGCAATGTTTACGAGATATTTAATTGTTTCATGCATGTTATATAGAATACCTTTCCTTCATAAATTCGAGAAGAATAATTCAATAGAAGTAGAATTTTACTGAAAAAAAATTATAAACCAGCATTTTTTTTTCAAAAAAAAGTCTTCTTTCAAAAAAAAACCTATTCGATTTTTTTTCGCACATTTTCTTCATAAGTCTCGAATCTCAAACATACGCATTTCTTTTCTAATGGTCTCGAAAGATCATCGAATAGTTGCAAAAAGCGTTTTTCATAATATAATAAATAAAACGAAAGATATTGATTGTATGAAAAAAAATCGGTATAAAAAAATGTACGTATTCGAAATAACTACAAAATGAGACGTGGAACATTAAGATCAATCTATTAGTATCTATAGTTCAATAGAAAAAAAATTTTAAAACACCGAAAAAGGTCTTTTTTTCATTCGTTCTCTATTCATTGAGATTTAAAGCAGACGCAAAGCTTTGAAATTCTCGTAAAATGTAACCTTTGCAATGAACAAATCTAGCCCTGAACAAGCCTGAAAATGTTCATTAATTTTTGCAAAAGTCATTTGTTCTCTAAAAACCTGTCTGCGGAAAATTTAATTTCTTCATCTTTGAGCAGTCTATTGCACAGCAATTTACAAGGATTTTGCTTCTTCAAGAGTTGCACTATCACGTACAAAACTTAATAATGAAACGATTTTTTTGCAGTTAAATTATTATAAAACGACTTTAAAAATGAGTATTTTTTTCCGTATAAAAAAACGGAAATAATTTTGTTAATATGCATCATATCAAATAGCCGTGTGAAGCATTTGAAATCTGACATTTTTTTATGAATTTAAAAAAAAGATTACCTTCCGATTATTAGGAGCCAAAATAATAATTTTTTTTTCAATAAATCACTGTGGCTCTAGTTTTTAAGATTAAAAATTCGGTCTGGCAGCAATTTGTCAAGGAAGAATTGAACTTTTGCTGTTGAAAAACTCTCGAAATTTTGCTGCTGAAAAAGTTCGTTTAAAATCATTGAAAAGTTGAAGAACACGAGCGAGACAGTGCACTGCGCCAGGCGAAATGAGGGAAACAGAGTTGATAAAAAACGTGTTTTTTTAAAAAAAATAAAACGTTCATTTTTTTGTTTAAAACATGTTTTTAATGTTTTATATATGTTTTAAACAGTTTAAAAAAAAATGTTTAAAACAAAAAAAAAACACTTTAAATATGTATTTATTATATTTTATTAAAACGCATTTTCACTTTTAAGTATTTTGAAATGTTTCTGAGATACATTTTAGCATTTAATTACACCTATTTCCTCATTTTTTAAAAATTTGAGCGTATTATTACATATATAAATATATGTATATTTGAATGTGTGTTTGTTATTTAACATTTTATTTGACTGTATAAATATTTTAAGTTATGCAAATTTAAATAATAACATGGCATTTTGCTAATATGATCCTTTATGTGTATTGATTACTCACGGCTTCTTTTTTGAGATTTTTATTTCAAAATAATTATTTCTTGAACTAATTGTAGTTCTAATATTACTATCTATAATTTACGTTATTATAAAATTTTATAGGCTGCCGAGCTGCTTATACAGGGTGTTTGGAAAATAATCTTAATATATAAATCTTTATATATTAATCTCTCGCATAGGAGCAGAATGGACTAAACTGAAAAGAAAAGTACTCTATCATTTTGCAATTTTCGTAATAATTAACAAGATATTAATTGTTAAAAATTGACGAAAATTGACCTTTAATAATTTTTACTCAAATATTATTGACTTTACAGAAAAACTGCAAAAGACAAAAGTTATTTATTTTCTTCTCAGAACTCTACATAGAATTTTTTCAGAATTTTTTATCAACTTTTTTGTATTACATTTCCTTATTTTTACCAGTATAAGATAATACGGTAGTAAAAAATTCTTAAAAATTTCTTAGAGCTCTATGAAAAGAAAATTAACAATTGTCTCTTGTGGTTTTTCTGCAAAGTTGACAGTATTCAAGTAAAAAATTATTAAAGATCAATTTTCGACAATTTTTATCAATTAATATCTTATTAATTATTAATTATTGCTAAATGATAGAGGACCTTTATTCTCAGTTTAGTCCAGTCCACTCCCATGTGAAAGATTTATCATTATTTTCCAAAAACCCTATATAAAGTTATCTGTACGTACACATGTGTATATATAGGATTTTTCAATAGGGATGTTCGAAATTTGTTAGATCATAGTAGCCATGTTGTTAAAGTGACATCTGTCAAATTTGTTGTGAATTATTTAGTAGTGTATGGTAAATCACCATGGAAGGTCGTAGTGTTGAGCAAATCATAAAATTTTATTATCAAAATCAGTGCTCCGTTCGAGAAACGTTCCGCGCATTACGTGATTTTTATCCTCGCCACAACCGTCCTGCCGAATCGACTATTCGTTTGGTGGCCAAATTCAAGTCAACCGGTTCAATAAATAATCAGTCAGTACACCAGTACATCGCCGAAACGCAAGGTCTGCTGAAAACATCACTGCTGTGCGTGAGAGTGTACGGGAAAACTCGAGGCGGTCAATTTCTCGTCGTTCACAAGAACTTAGCCTTTTTGCGACTTCAATTTGGTGAATTTTGCGAATTTTTTGGGACTTGGGTCTGCACCCCTATAAAATTCAACTGACCCAGGAACTAAAATAAACGATCATAGACAACACCGTGTTCGCTGATTGGGTTCTGGAGCAGTTGGAAGTTAACCCAAATTTCGCCAAACAAATCATCTTTAGCGATGAGACCCATTTTTGGATATGTGAACAAGCAAAATTGTCGAATTTGAGACGATACCAATCCACGCGAGATACATCAGCTTCAAATACATCCCGAGAAAGTCACTGTTTGGTGCGAATTTTGGTCTGGCGGAAACATCGGTCCATACTTCTTCCAAAACGAAGCGGATGTTGCCATAACCGTCAATGGCGAGCGCTACAAATCGGTGATAAGCAACTTCTTGTAGTCTAAAATGGATGATATGGATATCGATAACATGTGGTTCCAACAGAATGGCGCTACGTGCCACACACCGCATGCCACGATGGACATTCTGCACGAGCGATTTGAGGGCATGGTTATCTTGCGCGACGGCGACGTGAACTGGCCATCGCGATTTAACGCCTTTAGACTTCTTCCTTTGGGGCTATCTTAAATCGCAGGTCTATACGAATAAACCGCAAACAATTGATGCTTTCAGTCAAAGTCAATATAACAAACGCCATCCAGTAAATTCAGCTAGATTTATGCGAGCAAGTCATCGAAAATTGGACCGCCCGAATACGTGTCACCAAGCGAAGCCGTGGCAGACATTTGAGCGACGTTATATTCCACTTAATGCCATAAAATATTCTTTCAAATAAAAAAAAAATTGAGTGGATATCTCACACACAACTTGTTTTATTTACATTTAAAAATCGAGCGTCCTTATTGAAAGACTCTATATATATATTTATATACATGCATATATTCTGCAACTATTTTTTTGTTAATTTTATAACCAAATTATTGTTTTCTAAACAAACTAACTTTTTAAGACTATTTTTAGTCTTAAGGAAGGTCACGTTATCCATATTACTCTTCGATTCGTCATTATGCAATGTTGTCACATTTTTATTAATAGTGTCTTAAGTAATAAATATTTCGTAATTTTGAGTCCAGAATTGATTTAACAACATTTTAATGAATGTAATTGTCAAGTTGTAAACCTAAATATTCATTATTATCCAAGTTCTCGTGTAAAACTGGAGTATTACCTTCTCCTCTACTAAATAGTATTAAAAACACATTTTTAAAAAATAATATTTTAAATATTTGTTAAAAAAAAAAGTTTTAAATGAAACAACCCTGAAGAGAAGTCGACGCATAGTCGTGGGGAAGATTGGTCCGCTCGGCAGTTCGTATTTAATTTCGTGTGTTAAAATTTGTTAAATTTATATTTTCTCAGCAATAAATTGACGTGTAAACCTGATTTTTTAAATCTGGGATAGCTCGACGAGATATAAACATAGCTTAACCAAATGTTTCGCAAAATAATTGTAATCATGAAAGTTTTTTGTTTCTCAATCATTTTAGTTTTTGTTTCTTGAGTTTTTATTTTTTCGATTTATTACTAAAAAATTACGTTTAAGTATGGAGTGCATGTCTGATTAATAAATTTAAGTCATATTAGTTATTTCTTTATTTATTAGGTGTACAAAAAAGTTCTGAGCTTTAGATTTGATACAATCGAAATAACAATTTAAATTTTATATATCTTCCCGCCTTTTTGTGGTTTTAAAGCGTTAACATTTGGCCTTCTAAAA
>Ga0157364_1002168_pt1 | contig 17915 bp, 3 predicted proteins | sample AttsexASBM2_FD_111476 | JGI IMG/M metagenome (GOLD analysis project Ga0157364, IMG submission 111476) | Fungus gardens microbial communities from leaf cutter ant in Ribeirão Preto, State of São Paulo, Brazil - Atta sexdens ASBM2 | ecosystem: Host-associated > Fungi > Mycelium > Unclassified ...
ATTTATTGTCTCATCTCACTCCTTTTACTTGTCAATACAAAATCCATTAACTGAAAAGCGTTCGCAAATCGCTTGCGCTTTTATGACTTCCTCATCCAATATAAAACGTCGACCTTTTAATTCTTTGATTGCTGAAAATAGTCGCGGAGAGTAAGGGGTGACAAAGAATGAAGAACAACATGGATGCTTTTTTCTTCTAACAAATCGGACGTGAGATTTTCGCATGTGATAAAAACTGATAAACTAAACAATTAATAAAATATCAATCTCTAGTGCAAACAAAAATCGTCCAGTTTTATTAGATACGACAGACTCTGTCAGAGTGATCCGAGAGACCTTATGTAATCTGATTGTGAAGTCAAGTCGTGAAATGTTTTGTCGTGAGAGGAGATTCTCCAGAAAATCTAACGTCACATCCGGCTTTACCATGTGAATCCGATTGGGATTTATCTTACGTGATTAATTCACAGTAAATCATAAAACAGAATTTCCATCTTCCAGTTCGATTTAAGACAGCTCGTAACTTCTTCCAGAAAATGTCTTGAGTTTACTATTTGCATACTCTTTAAGGAAGAGAGAAATTTTATTTGAATTCGTAAAAATTATTAAATTATTTCTGTCATATTTGTATTTTCTATAAATTTATTTATAATATTAAGAATCTTTTATTTTAGAACGCATGTGTGAGAAACACAATCAATACTAGAAAAATGCTTATTACGGTCCAAGCTGAATCTTCATTGCTTTAAATAATTCAATCTTGAATTACTAATGTACACTATATATACTTGCATATATACCATATTGTAGTCTTTTAGAACTGCGTGCCGAATTGTTTTTCCGACTATAAGACTATAATATTTAATTATTTAAAACAATGAAGATCCAGCTTTGACCGTAATAGGCATTTTTCTAGTATTAATATTTATTTAGATGTAAGATAAGATAATATTTATAAGATATGTAGGATCGAATAATATCAAGCGATTTCTAAAAACTAAACATAAAGTAAATAATAATAAATTAATCTAGATTGCTCGTATAAGTAAATCAAATTGAGTAAAGATGCGGTCAAGGCTAGATTTTAGTATAATAATATTTTTTATGAATATTTAAATACATTTTTCAGCTTGCACTGCCCGTCGAACATAGCTGATCTTGAAAACGTAGTTCTAAATTAAAGTTGGAATAATCATAAATTAAATAGATCAATTTAATAATTTAGTAATGATAGAAGCTAAAATAAGCATTTTAAATCACTGAAAAGAACTTATTGAGAAAAATATTATCTCAGTCAGGATTGTTATTTTAATTCTGAGAGTTCATAAGATATAGTGTTGACACTATACTTCTTTACTTAATTTATATTTAAGGTAATTAAAAATTATATGAATACTCACTTAAAAAAATGTAGTAACGAAAAAAGACTATAGTCCATAGTATCTAAAAATGTAGCTGATATGAAATTTTATAATCTAGTACAGAAACGTGTGACTAATAGGAATTCATGTCACGATCAATCGGAATTCTTTTCAGGACTTGCATACCGTCGACTTAGAAGAATTCAAGCATGGCGGGACCAATATCACTGCCTTTCGATTAGTGGATCCAGAAAAGCCAGAAATTCAAAAGGTAATTCAAGATTGGATCTACGGTGAGAAACGCTATAATCGTGAGCTTGATATGGGACAGAACAGTAACAAGGTAAGATGCAACTCATAGAAAGTTAACGATAGTAACCGGAAATGGATTGCCACTGCTGTATTATAGCTTAATATTGAAGTGGTTTATTTTACCGATATTTTGCTCTCCAAGTTCGTCTCAAGTATAAATATAAATAATACACGGTACAAGATATATGGCTTCGCAAAGTGTAAGCGTAGGATGTTATGTATGCAAATGCAAAGATCGTTTCACGACGAAATATGTTCCCGTCCTTAAAGCGGCCGCGCGTCTCACGTAATAACACTCTAATTTCGCATTCTTCGTGCAAGCCCGCTTGACAGCCGCATCGATCTACTTCTTCTTGGTTCTTTCGCTCGCGAGACTTAGTGAGAGCCAGTTCACGCTCTTTGACATGACCGAGAATAACGGAGCGAATGTAATAATTGAGTATTACCCTATTTGAAACTTGACTACCACCTTGGGGAAATTGAATTCCTCGTGACACATGCCGATTCTCATAAGAATGCAAATATGACAAAAAATTGAATGATTGGTTCCATAATTCTTGATTCTTGATTCTATTCTCCATTTGGCAAACTCGCTAGCCATTAATATTATATGTGATTAATATTAGAAGTTCGAAATCTTTGTGATTAAACAGATATTAAACAATATTGATTATCTCTAAATTCTTATCCATATTATTTCTTCAAAGAATGAATTAAAAACCAGGACAATGTACACAATATGGTATATAAATTATGAAATAAAAATTATTTAAAAAAATAGCATATAAAAAAATATTTTGAATATTTTTCATTCAAATTAGGATCCTTTACAATCAACACCGTTCTGCTCTCGTTTTTAATTTTTGCATCCTCTTTTGTAATTATCTTCAGTTGATCGGTCATAACGGTATAAATTTTTGAAATAGCGCTAAAAAAATATTGTAATTTAAATGAAACTGGGTTGAAAGGTTCAAGATTCAATATTCTAGAAAATGAGAATAGAATATATTGATTGTAAAGATCTTATTTTAAATACAAAGTATTTAAAATACTTTTCTGACATGTTCTTTATTTAACATAATTTTTGAACTTAAGAATACACAATATGTATAAATATCAAATTAACCACTATTCTGATTATTAATAATTAAAAATAGCACAGTATTAGCAAAATAGTATGAACTTTCCCAATTGGTAATCACATTTAATTTTAAACGGATTAGATTTTAAATTAGGTTTTACTGAAATATTATATATGTATTGCACATTTACAAAATGCTACAAGTTAAATTCAGTCAAATTTCAAGAAATTTACAGAAAATCAAGAAATTTATAGAAAATGTACCTCTACCACATCTGCTATATTTACATAAAATTATATAACTATTAAGAATATAGGCACTTATATGAATATAATTACTACGTTTACATGGCATCCTTAATCAGATTTAATAACATGTGTAATTAAGAAATTAACAAAACACTATCAGTCTTCAGAAAAATAACTATGATTAGCCAATTAAGAGTGCTATGTAAATATAGTTAATTATTCACTATATATCTACATATACCTCGTGCTTTGAAGAAAAGATATTCAAACCTGAGAGCAGTAAAATTTTTAAAAGCTTTCGAAAGTTTTCTATCTAAAAACAAATCTCAGTTTGAAAGTATCTACTTGGAGCTTTTGTTACTTTCAAACTGAGATTTATTTTTCAATAAGGATAAAAATATTTACTGGTTAATATTATTTTATATCTATAATTTATAAAATACGTACATTCAGCACATACGTATTCACTATTACATTATTTTTTGTTTCAAGGATCATATATGTATATTTTCAATATATTTCGCATAAAAAATTTAAGTACCTATTATTATAATCCAAAAAAATAACATCAATATCAAATTTTGAGACAATTTCAATTTAAATACTAATTCTATATATATTATATGTAAATAATAAAGACAAGCATTTTTTAAAACTGATTATTTGAAATAAATATGAATTTAAAGTTTGTAAAATGATAATGTTGCTAAACAAACAAGAAGTAAGTACATTGCGTTCCCTGTGTTATTATACATATTAACAAGAACCACCAAGCTAGAACGTTATATATTATTACACACTACATCCGTACTCATAATATTATATTACGCAAATTCACATCCGTAACATAATGTTAATACATATATAGTAACTACAAGAAGTAGGTTGCTTTTCAATTTTATATCATATCACCGCTCTCTCAGTTCCCGCAAACCGTAAGGATAAGCGCATCTCCATTTTTATGCACGTCTCGAATTTGAAGAGGTCAGGTCAGATAGAAGTAGTCCGCGCACAAACATGATTTCCATGTTAGTTTCATTTCATTGCAAGTATGTGATTCGCGTACTACTTCCTTTACTTCCATAAGCCGATTTCAAATACAATCCATACGAAGGCGAGAACATCTCGTGACTCGTAGCGCAGGAAATTACATGTGCAGTTTATCTACTTCTGTGCTGAACACATTCTGTACACAGCGGCGTAATGAAAACGGCGGCAAATTAATCGGTATATATATATATAGACGATGTACATGAAAGTACGCAAGTTTGCAAGTATTTCCATTAAGTCGACATTTTATTAGATGTATCGATTAAATCGATGTGTCGACATCCCGTATGGCGTTATAGTTATATATATAAGATTGAGTATTAACCCTCCCTCTATAACCTTTTGACTGACACTAGTTTTATTCTTAAATTTCTTTGAAATAAAAAGAGGAGAACTTTGAAAGTTTAGAACAGTAAAAAAGAATTTAGACTGGATGAAGGGAGTAAAAACATGATTGTAGACGAAGAGTTACATGTCAGAATCTGTATGAAATATAATAATTCGTCGGAGTCCACATAGGACATGTTAAATTTATGCAATGTAAACAATATTAGGAAGTTTATAAATATTTATTTTTTCTTAATGCTTACGTTAAAAGATTTATAATTATTCATCATTATTGTCTCTCTCATTGCAATGTTAATCATCTAAATTTTACCAAATGTTTGTATAAAACTTATTTTTTGTATAATATGCATTTGATATTATGAAACGTAATGATAGATTTAAAGACAAATCGATTCAAAGATTGATTGCTTGTTTTTTTGCCTAATTTGTTGATTGCTCAATGTTTCTCAATTAATTACATATAATTTAGGGAATGACTAATCACGATGTCTCATGAAATAGTAATCTTTGCTTCTTTTCGTTCATTTGTCAAGATTACTTGAGTCAGCACCCTTATTCTCACCATTGTTCTATTTATATCTACAACCTGTCACCCCTTAATATGCTAATATATTTATTAAAGTAATCATTTTATATAGCATTTTTCACATTTGTGTGTAAACAAAAAATTGATAAATATATAATATAACTGCGAAACATAATTTTGTTCTGGAATAATATTATTTTATAAACGAATAAGCACAAATTATTAAGAAAAACACTGTTAATTGTAATTGATAATTATTCCTTTTATTAAATTTACACTCTTATATTTTTATATTCTTACATTTTATATCTTAAGCTTGGAGAGCGTATGTTTTTGCTTAAGGTTTTTTTACTAATAAATAATGATTAATAGATATGGATTGTGATGACAGATATGAATTGTTTAAATTATATTTTTCTTATAATACTATGAATGCAATCTGATTTCACAAGTTAAATGAAGTAAAATCAAAATTTAAAGATTTTATGGAGGGTTTTTGGTCCAAAAAGCGATTTTTAAGATTAAATTTCATGATTTTGCTAAAAGAAAACTATTAAATATAAATTGAAGGTTTTGAGTACATATTTATTTTTAAGTATTATATTGAATTTCTGAAAAATTCTATGAGTTTAATATTAGATAAAAAATTCTTTGAGTTTAATATTTTTAAAGTTATAAATCATTATACGGATCTTAACTTATAAAATGACGATAAATATGATTGGAAGATTTTTATTTATTCGAAATAAAATTCTTAGTTAGTCTTGTACATGAATGTCGTTCGTGCTAAAATCAAGTCAGTATAAGTTTGTTCTTTATCAATGAATTCTCTGAACTAATGCATATAGTACAATGTATTGAAGTGAAAAAATTACATTTGTTTCACCTCAACTTATTGCACTATGTGCACCAGTTTAGAAAATTTTTCGATGAAGAACAAGCCTTATATTTTAACAATTTATATTTTTTTTACTGAGAACAGAAGCAAAACCTTTTAAAAAATTAGAACTTTGAGAAAATTAGAACTTTTTAGTGCCATCATTTTGCTAGTACTTAATATAACTTTTTTATTTCAATACGGGCAATAGAAATATTTATCTAGATTGTACTCTGTAGATTAAACATTTTAATCTATAAAAATGTATATAAATGTATACAAATGTATATTCATACCGAAATACTATTTAACTATTATGATCGAGCTCACTAATAAGGCCATTTACTTATTAAAAATTTTGTCACTTTGTTTCGGATAAATAAAAATGATATCTACCATTATTTTAAAATGAGATATATATAATGATTTATAATTTTAAGAATGTGCACACATTCATGATAGTTTATAATTTTTAAAAAATTAAGGTTAAAATTTCCAAAAATGTTCATACATAATTTAAATATTAATAAATATGTATTAAAAACCTTAAACTTTTACATTCAATAGCTTTTTTTAAGTCATAAAATTTAACTTAAAGAATCTCCTCTTTCTAAAATCTCCCCTTAAGAGTGAATTCTTGAATTGTATATAGTGCCACACCCCATAAAAGAAGCAAGTAACGAAATGCCAATTCGCGAAAAGCGAATTATATCGTCGCATCTGGCACGGCATCAACCACAGAAAAGTTGAGAAGTGCGAATCCGTACATTCGGCTATTTCGACGGAAGCAACATCTGCTGGGTCCAGCGCACTGGGCCCTTAAAAAGGCCAATTTGCCCGGACACGGTTGCACGTTCGCGTAAACTTCCCAACAACTTTTTGTCAATGTTCTGCGGTATACGTAGCTGCAACACCTCGTACAAATATGTGACGGATCTGCTGCATCGTTCGTTGCAGTAGCGTGTGTTGCGACATTATTCCGTGAAAGATGTTTTCTCGTGTCACCTCCCTTTTCCGCGTGAAAGTCGAGATGTGATTCAAGCGCACTAATATTTACTCTGTTGCCATAACGTGATAAAAATAGGAATATACTTCTTTAGCCTATTTCCGTGCAATTTATTTTTTCACATTACACACGATTTTAAGATATTATTACTTAAAATTATATATTGTAGTTAATGTATACCAAGCAAATTATTAATTTTTGATTATGTTAATGTTTAATATATGTTAAATCTATTTTATTTTCTTTACATAAGATAACCGCATTCTTGAAATCGAAAAATCAAATTTTTTATAGAAATGTAATTATAATAAGATATATTTAATCTTTGCAATTATAATTCTAGAAATTTCTAAAAAAAAATACAGCACAACAAAGATAATAAAATCCTACTGAGTTAATCAATCTAATTAATGAATTTTATGAAATCATTTATAATGCAACTCGCAAAATTTGAACATTTTGTTTATTTCCATGAATTTCTATTAAAATTAAATAATTGAATTAAAATGATTGGCATTAAAAAAATATTTTACGAAGCATAACGTAAAATGTAATAAAATTGTAAAATAATTAATTGTAATTGTTATACGTCAAAGGAACAGTGATAATCCAATTCCTTGAATTAAAAATAATTTTATTATTTTTAACTTCTATGTGTATCAAAATATAAATCAATTCATTTCTGTAATTAGTTTCAAAATAAACAACATTTATATACACTTAATAAATAATAATAAATTTAAATCAAATTTAATATATTTTCTTAAGTTAAAATTTGACGTTATGAATTTAATAGCGCAGTAAATAGCAGTCAAGTATTCTAGAAAAAACTCTAATCGTTGGTCGTCTTCTACCTTCTTTTTTCTGTAATTTTAATATAAATTTTCTTTTAGAAAAATACGCGTTTGATCCGTGACCTGTTCATAATATAGAGAAAATATATATATAATAAAGTAATTCCGCTCACCACACATGTAGTATATATATATTAATATATAAAAGATATGCTATTGATTTAAATTTTCTTTCAAATTTTCTTTTTTTGTATTAAATCGTTAATATAGTTATGCTTTGATAATATAAAAGCTTTGATAATAGCAAGAATAAGAAAAAAGATATTATTTTCTTATTTTTCATCATATTCAAAACATTTTTTTTTTCTTTCTCTCTCTTGTATCTTTGATCTTTACTATTGCTCAATCCTTTGTGGTTTCGTAATTTAATTTTGAGAAACTAATTCATTAATGTAGAAAAGTAATTCATTAATGTAGAAAAAAATTATGTTTCAAGAATACTGAAGAATAATCTGAATAATTAATCCAAGACTTCTAGTAATAATACAAGGCACTAATGTATCAATTAAACTAAACAGGAAAAATGCAATTACTCGTTTTTTTGCGATTTTTTTGAAGCTTGCTCTTTTGTTGATTTATTGATGACAAAAAAATAATTAACAAAATACAACTCTTTTTTATCGGAAACATACTTTCACGTACTTTGTTTTCTATCACATGGTATGGGCGGACAGAATTCGGTAGCTTGCCTGTAACATACAGAGACACCAATAGTTCACGGAAGATATATCATCGTGACGACAGATAGCACGTCTTCTATACTCGCTTCGAAGAGAAGAGAAGAACGAAATGCCGGCACAAAGAAACACTCGGTTGACTTTCTTATATAGTCTTATAAAATAAAACTTGTAAAATCGTCAATTGGAAGTCGCAAAACGAATGGTACCAAAGACTGCGCTATCGATTCGTGGCACGCAGAAACGCTAGTAATAAAAACTTTCTCAATTTGCCAGTTTCATCAGGTACAGTGTCGCAGCTTTACGAGGCGCCGGCCATCAGACTTTGCGCCGTTAAAATTAGAAATATAAAAGTCGTGGAATAATAAAGAAGAAAAGCAAGCAAGCTTCTTGAATCGAAATTTAGATACCTGTCAGTGAAATTATAGTTCTTTATATTCGACATTTATTAATAAAAAAACACACTAAATATATAAAGCCGTTAATAATAATATATTTATTATATATTTCTAGTTTAATTTCACTTTGTAGACTAGAAATATATCATATATTCAATAACTTGAGAAAACATGAGCTGTGAGAAATAAAAATGGATTGATTTCGTTCTTTGCTATTGAGCAAGAGAACGTTTATCATTAGAATTCATCTTTATGGAATGAATCTTTTTGATTATAAGATCGTGCAATTTATAGAAGACCATGTCTTCAAATAGACATCTTATTCATGATAAGAGATTTACAGTAAAGAACTATTCCTTTCCTCAATAATTTGAAAGCGTTCTATTATAACACACGCGCAGCTATATATATAAAAAATATATGAATGTCAAGAAAATGAAATAAAAGGTATATCAATTTATAACTAACAAATTTTCTCAATAAACAACATCGATAATGTCCTTCAGAAGAACATAAATTCTTAATTGTCTCCTAACTCCACAATTAAGTATCTAATAATTAATAATTAGATTCAATGTTACAATGCGCATATATGCAAAATATGAACAAAACATTAAACAGAGCCAAGACATCATTGAAATAATTATGAGAGTTAGCACGGTCACAACATATAGTCGACGCTGTCGAGATTTAATGACGATATTACGCAAAGGCGTCGTCACATAACAAACAATCACGTTTGGGCGAATTCCGTAACGGGGATATGTCTGTCCCTCGGAGGGATGTAGGCAATCCCATTACGAGCGTGTCAAAGCCAGGCTAATTAACTCAATCGCGTACACGCAGCAAACAAACGGACAATATATTGATTTGATTACAGACGAAATATAGCCGGGAAATAGAAACGGCAAGCGAACATAAGCTCGTTATTCCGGGCATAAATTGCAGATTATTTTGCAACGCCACTTGTCAATAGACTTGTATAAGAAGTTCAACGCAGTGATTACATGGCACAATTTTGTTTCTTACTAATTAGCAAGTACATCCGTGCTTGCGACTTTCTATGGATGATTAAAGAATCCTCCCTCTCTCTATCCCTTCCTTCCTTCCCCCTCTCCGCTTCCTCTTAACCCCCTTCTCCCTTCCCGCCTTCCCCCTCTCCCATCCTCGATCACCCTCTCTTCCTTTCTCCCTCCCTCTCTCCTCTTTCCTCCCTCCTTGCCTCCCTCTCTCCCTCCCCCCTCTTCTCTATCCTTTCTCTATTCCATACATTTCACACAATCATCAATTATTTTCAGCTATCGAATTTAAAGTTCTACACCAAGAAAAATGTTTTTGATGGTATCAAGAAAAAGTACAAACAAAATGAATTTTAATTACATTAAATTAAATTTTCTAATTATTTTGATTAGAATATTTAATAAATTTAACTGTTAAGTGTTTGATTTATTCCTTTTTGATCAAAATTTCAATTAATGAAACGAGATTTTTTTCAATGTGTATTACATTGTACTACTTCTTTTGTTCTTACAAAAACAAAAAATACATTATCTCAATTTTGGAAAATATATAATTAATTGTGCTTTTTTCTTTCTTGCACGCATGGAGCAGAATAATTTAACTACTATAAAGGTAAGTTAAAAATGTTTGTTAATAGACAGATAAAAAAATATCTGCTGCAAAATTGAGATTTTAATATACTTATTTTACTAACTTATTTTAATATAATGCAGTCACATATATTTTTTAATTCTCATAAGTCTTATGGTGGAAAATATATTTAAATGAATAACTGCGCCTTCAAACTGCGCTTTTACAGTGACATAAAAACGATTTGAATCGTTTTTACGCTTGTAATTCATTACTCATAGAGCCAATGGAGCGTGATCTAATATCTCACATTTCATTATGAGTGAATTATCTGTGAAAAGCGAGAACATTTAATCAGGAACATCAACTGACTCTCACCTGTATAAATACTGGACTCTATGATTCCATATGAAATTATTACGATTGTTACATCATATATATATATTATTGTTTGTTTCTTAATGTATTGCATTATAAAGTATAAATAACGAGTTATAATTTTTGAAATTTAAGTTTTTCAAAAAAAAACGCAGAAAAAAATAATTATTTAATTAATTTTATATAAATTTTATTCTTATTGTATGAAATTAAGTATAAAAAAAATTATGATAAAAAAAATATCATGAAAATAGAAAATTATTTATAAAGAATTCTGAGACATTTCTCTGTATTCTATCGAATAGAATAAAAATAATATTAAAATTAGATGCAATGATATAAAATTTAATCGCATGTTTTTTTCTTTATAAAAGAAGCATGAGAAGTTATTTCGAAACTATTTACGATTCCGATCGTAGTCACGCCCCTATCAGAATCGATTTCTCGCTTGCTCACGAAATGTTAAAAAATCATTGAAATCGTCTCCAGATAATTATCCAAATTTCCATGATAAGACAATTGACAAAAAAATGGGATTATTTCGATTGGAAACCTTTCTGAATAATTTCACCTTTCCAAGTGACGCAAAAGAAAATTGCAATACTTCTATCGATCTGGAACTAAATATTCACACGTCGATATCTTTCAATATGAAATTTTTACGTAAACCACTCGATATGTTACATTTTTTATCTTTCGCGAGTGATACGCGATATATGAATAATGAATAAAATTGAAGAAAACATCGTTTTCCTGAGAGACTTCTGTTTGTCCGAAACTTTGGGTCAATGTAAGGATTTACCCTACGATCCCTTCGTATTGGGAAATACGTGAATCGGATACAATCGGATACATTGACTAGTTCCTTCGTAAATACGGTCCTTGGGAAAGGCCTCGTAAAATCCGGTAAGGATATTGGTTGTCCCGAATATATTGGGAGGAATATACACCCAAGGCGCGATACCTGAGGTGATATCGCTTTTACAGCGACAGTATCGCGGGGATACCGCGCGCACGAGTTACGAAATATAAATGTTGGGGAAACAGAGGTGCCAATTTGCCGTGAAATCCTCCTAGGAGCCGAGATTTCGTTCTTCCACCCTTCGCACATTGAAGCGAAAACAGGAATTCCCCGTCTGACCTCTACCTCCAAATACGAGCTCTTTCATGAAATAGTGAATTCGAGATTTAATTTTCTTTTTCTCTTTGATAATTTCAATATCATGAGTGTGTAGTGGAATTGTGAATTTCATTTAAAATAATCTGTAGAGTCAAGATTTTCCTTCGAAATCTAGCACTTAATAATATCGCATGCAATTGTGTTTATATATTTGTATATATTAAAAGTCTTGTACAATAAGCATACAATCATTATATACTTTGTTTAATGAATAAATATACATTAATAAATGTGCTAAATTTACATTTTAATAAAGAACATACAGAATTAAACTTTAATTTACAGTATTTTATTCGAAAAATCTAAACTTACCTACATGAATTTTGCTATAACTAACTTTAAAAGTTTGGAAAATGTGTGAACAAAATATTTTCTCTTACGTTTTGTAAACGAAAAATAGTACCAAAATTTTTGTTAAAACAGGAAATATGTGTTGTACGCAAAAACATGATGTAGCTATATGTATCATGAATACTAATAACGAGAAAATTTATTACAAAAAGAAGGTTCAGATTATATTACATGACGTTGAGATAGTTTTTTCTAAAAATGTTTTTTTTCTCAGCAAGCCTCTTTATGCGTAAAACCTTCCATTTAATCATTTTGTGTGAAATATTTTGTATACGCTACATCTCTTATATCATGTGTGTGATTCGCAGACTGAAACATCGTTGTTGTACGACGCTGTCCATCTCTTTGCCAAAGCATTACATGATCTCGACACGTCCCAACAAATCGATATCAAACCATTATCTTGCGAATCAACGGATACTTGGCCTCACGGATACTCTCTTATCAATTACATGAAAATTGTAAGTAACGTTAATGTCTACACACGATTCTTTTAATTTTGAATAATAACAATCTATCGATATAAATTTATATTTTAACAGTGATTTTATGTAAATGATATGACAACTTTTTGTTAAATAATTTTTATATTTTTTGCATTTAAATGCATAATCTCCATATTAGCTTTACATTTAGCACTACAATACTAAATATTCCATACTAGATACTAATAGATACTATTAGATATTAGACTATAATCATACAATTGTCACATTTATAATTGACTTTAATTGAAATTAATGAAGCAATCAAATAAATTTAGATTAAGGATAATGATAAATCGGATCTGCGCGATCCTTTCAAGCCCTAAAATATTTCATCTTGTAAAATATGTGCGATAAACGCTCGCGATAGTAAAGGCGATGCTTATATATTGACAGCCATCTTTCCACATGATTACTGCACGCTCATATTCAACGAAGCAACGATGCAAAGCAGAAAGCGAGTTATCGCGAATATATCACGCCGGAGAGAAATTAATCTCGCGCACCACCAATCGATCGCACCGACAACGTAATAAGCCATTATAACGATATGCTTAATCCGACCAACTCGCTCGCTTACCTTTCATGTAATCTATGTACCGTTCATTAACAAGCAGCACGAGTCTCGCCATGTACATTACGCATAATACATGATAGGCTCTTACTCGTTATTCCATAATAAGACATAAACAGAATTTTTATTTTTCTCTCTTTTGCTTTTCAGAATATCTCAATCATCACAGGCAAATCACATATACAATAATATCTTCCTCATCCTCTTCTAACATTCTTAGACTTTTTTTATATTTATTTTGTTTAATTTATTATGTTTAATCTTGTATGTGTATGTATACATTAAAAATGATATAATACACACAAAAAAATGAATTAATTTCTTTATCTTTAAAATCCATATTTATGATCATGTAGCATAAAAATTAATCATGCTTTTGATATCGTAAGTCAATATCGTCAGATATTGATATTAAATTATCTGTGTACATGCTAGAAACTAGTAAAAGTCAAAATTAATTTTATTTAATGCGAATACATGCAAATACAGATCCCGCGTTTTCTAGTTCTTTAATTTTTAAAATGACACGCAAAAGTATCTTTGCATTATTTTTTACAAGTAAAGAAAAAAATTTGATAAATACGTAACACGCGTGGTGAAGGAAGTCACGGATGCATTGACTTCCCGCGATCTCTGCGATTGTTTTCATGAAACAATGGAAAGTTACTCCGGTTTAAACGAAGCTGTCACACGTACTGACAAATTGTTCGCTGTTTTGCCATGGTACATCCTGCAAAGAACCGCCTATGCAATCCGTATTGAGATTTGTGATAACATTCAAGCTAAATACAACGAAGTTTTTAATCAATATATGGCTGATTTCCTAATTTTTTGAAAATTTATTTTATGAAAAATTTATTTAAAAAGACGGAAGCAAAGATAATAAAAATTCTGTTTTCTAAATGAGACTCACTTAGAATATATAAACAGGTATATCGTAATGTTATATAGACTTCCTATTATATTCTATTTTTTTATGTAATTCTACATAAATACTATAATAAACTTCTCCTTTCGTTCGCACAAAAATGTATTTCTTAACTGTATTTTAAAGGAATTTAATTTATCAAATATTTTCTTAATAGATAAAATAATGTATATGAGAGAATCTATATATGTGTGTGTGATATGCTGAAAAATTGTTCATATTAAATTATACTTTACCTCGATATCATCTATTTATTCGCAGCAAATATTGTCATGGCGAGTTGCACCTTAACAATGAAATCGAATGTATATTAGATACAATAATTAAGAAATGAAAGTAACGCGTTACAAGTTATTTTTCGTGATAACGGTCAGATAACGGAGTAATTTTTTTCTTTGGTAATTATGATGGCAACGTGATCACATTTTTTTGGTAACGAATTTTATAATTATTTTTATCGCTACTTTTTATACTTTGAACATATTTGTATATGACAATTTTTTTTTATTTTCTTCAATATTTTCATACCGTTTTTATCATATAACTTAGATGTCATTTTTAATCAATTTTTGTTCGACCATCTGCACCGCATCCGCATCTCAGTTATATTTTCACATATCAGTCTAATGTCATTATTGTTTTTATTAATATTTAAACAAAAAATATTGCCACATATTTTTTTAACTGACAAATTTTTTAAACTGATCTTATTTCAGCAAAATAACGGAAAAGTAACGAATTGTTCTACTTTTTAAGTATCGGTAACGATAACTTATTTGTAAGAATCAATAACTATAACAGAGAATAACAAGTTATTTTTAAAAAATAACTTTCCATTCTCTGACAATAACACACGGTAGATACGAGTTACCGGGAATATAAATATGCGTTGCACGCAGAATATGGAAACGTGCTTCGTCATACACGTCGCCATGTCGAAATTGACAAGTACTGGAAGATATGTTCTATGCCGAGGCGGCTCTCATGTGCACCCGTGACTGCGTATATGTCACGAACGAACGAAATCTGTCGCTCACGCGGCCGAACATCCTGACCAGGATAAGCAAAAACTGATGTCGATAAAACCAGATATGTAATTTCGACGAACTGGTTACGCAACTATCCAATTACGTGATACATACGTCCGGATTAAACGTTATATCAATAATTTTTATAAAAGTTGAAATTATCTCCGATTAGTCGTGAAAAAAAAATTTATAAAAGAAATCGATTATTTAATTTTGTTATCATCTAAAAGTTTTCAGATATAATTTGTAGTATGTAATTTGTAGTCTGTTTTGATATTTAAAGCTATAAATTTTTAACGATAATTATTTCGTAGTACGACAGTAAAGAAAAAGACTATAAAGAATATACTGCACAAAATAATAACAAATATAACACTGATCGACATCATTTTTTGGCCTTAAAGTAAACGAAACTGTTTCTGATAGATTTTGCGAATTGCGAATGTAATTCCAAAAATGTCGTACTATATTAAGTTTTGGAGATATTATATTTTAACCTAAAAGTGCAAAAAATGAAGTATATTTGTAGAGAAAGTACATTTGTATATTTGTAGAGAAGTATATTTGTAGAGAAAGGACTCCTAAATATTTCAAAGAAATATTGTTTAAAAAAAAAATCATTTAAAAATTATATATTAAAAAGATTATTATGATCAAGCCTGTGAAAATATGAAAAACAATGTCTATTCTTTCCACTACTTATATAAACTACTTATATATAAGTAATCAGCGCATCAACACTATCAAAAATGACTTCATTTACTTTGAAACCAAACAGGTTGAATTTTTATCGACCAGTGTAATTCTTGTATTGTGCGAAAACAATTTCTCGGTAATAAAAAATTTCTCAATTGGCTAGTTATAAAATTACGTTACACCAAAAAATGTAATATTAAATGTGCTATCAAACATTCTAAATATTGTCAGAATTCATTTACTGATTTTTATTAGATTTCATAACGATTAATGCAGTCATCATCTTACGTTACTTTATTACCGATAGTTTTCATGACAGACATATATGATAATATGATAGGACATCTATTTATATAATATTGATACGGTATTAGTCGAGTAACGCAATAACAATCAATTAAAATGATCTTTCCAAGGATCACATCATAAGTCGTCAGTAATGATAGCATCTATATTAATCTTGCGTGTCAGAACAGAATTTAATTTTACGATATTCAGGTAACAGTAATTACAGCAGTCACCTAGAATTTCGTCCGCAATTCCATCGTTTTAAGAATGTACAATATGACTCATGCACAGAGAAAGACGTGGCAAAATTCGGTTATCATGAGATATATAAATATTCGCGAATCACTTTACGAACAGAATTTTCATCTTTATATAAGATATAATCGTATATTAATGCATCTTTAGTATTTCCATATAATTGCGAAGTATAACATCCGGTATATATCGTTGCCCATCTCGTATACGTCTACACATTTACGAGCGGTAAATATATAGACGTATACTTTATTTTCGTATGCGTAATAAATGCACCATGAAGCTGTTCGTCCATCCAATCCAAATTTGATTATATGTATGTCCATCTTAGCTCTCAAACGTTTTTCGATCAAAATCACGTAGCAATTAGATACGTATATTCATTAAATTTTAAATCAAATCGAATTATTAAACTTAAAAATAAAATTAAGCTATTAATAAATTTGCTTCCAACAAAATATCTAAGATTGAAATCAAACACTTAGTTGACACAATTTTTGAGAGTCACTGATCTACGCATATCAGACACATACAAGCGTATAAAACTCTTACAGATTGTATGTTGATTTATTCGCGTATAAACCATCATGTCATATACTTTAGTATTTCAATGCATATAAGATATAAAAAAATAACAATATGTTTTAATATCATGATTTACGTCTGTATATATAATTGAGGGGACGGGCGGAATAAAGGCACAATTCTACTTAAGCACTTTTTCCGGCAATAGCTTTTTCATATATTTGATCGTAATAGATAATATTTATAACATGTAATTTCTTAAAGTAATTTCTTCTTACATAAATTCATTTAATATTGTTCATTTAATATTGTACCATTATTTATGTATAATAAAAAAAGTAGCAAGTTATTTTAATTTTTATTAATATCAAGATTTATAATTAAATCTTTATTCTACTCATTCCCCCAATTTTAAGTAACATTTACAATTTTCAGTGAATACACAAATATTTAATTATGATCTAATAAAATTAGTAAGAAAATATTATATTTATATAACAAAACAAGATACAATTTTAACTGCTAAATATTTTCAACATATTTTAGGTGGAGATGACAGGGCTCACGGGTATTATCAAGTTCGATCATCAGGGATTTCGCTCCGACTTCGTTCTAGACATCATTGAGCTGAATAACAAAGAAGGCTTGAAGAAAATCGGTACTTGGAATAGTACCAAAGGTATCAACTTTACGAGAAGCTACGGTGATGTTTACAGTCAAATCGTTGAAAACTTGCAGAATAAGACTTTCATCGTGACGACTATACTGGTGAGTGACGTTTCTAAAGAATACGCGCGACTTTCCTTTCTTTCAAACATCAGAATAATATATTGAATAAAATTTTCATCTTCGAATACGAACACTTAAATTCTGTCTTTGAATCTTATAAATAATTGGA
>Ga0157364_1002169_pt1 | contig 17913 bp, 14 predicted proteins | sample AttsexASBM2_FD_111476 | JGI IMG/M metagenome (GOLD analysis project Ga0157364, IMG submission 111476) | Fungus gardens microbial communities from leaf cutter ant in Ribeirão Preto, State of São Paulo, Brazil - Atta sexdens ASBM2 | ecosystem: Host-associated > Fungi > Mycelium > Unclassified ...
TATATATAAAAAAAAAAATATATATATATATATATATATATATATATATATATATATATATATATATATATATAAAATTATATTTTACATTGTCTCCTTCAAATAAGCTGTCGCCATAAAACAATTTTTTTCTATATATTTTAATTGGATTAATTTTCACTATGTTAAAATTTATTGTATAGTTATAGATATCTTAATGAATAGAGTTTGTTCATTGTGAGATACAATAAAGAATTTTTCTATTCTTCTTACTTATATTTACACATTTTAAGCAATTAATTGGCAATTATTACTAACATAATGGAAGATTTCTATTCACTTACGGTTCAATTTTTCCGAGCACAAATCAAATGTATCCGCGAATATATTTCTTATTAAGGAAATTAAAAAACCTTTGCGATAATCTATACCTCGCAATAAAATAATTGTAGATGTTGAAAAACGCTTAAGTTTATACAGATTAAAAATGTTTTCGGATCTTTTTTAATATATTATCTATAAAACATGTAAGATAAATAATAGCTATTATTGATCGATCGTATTATTCTCTACTCTACGTATGCAAGGATACTTAAATCTATAGTGTATTAGACAGAAACAACCAGTTAGCATACATAATAAACTTGTTTCAAAGAAAAGAATTCGTATGTCAAAACATAGATCTTTCAATTTCACTTTTTAATACATTAGGAAGAAAAAGAAGTTGCAAATTGCACTAGTTTCATAGCAATATATTGAAAGAATTGTATGTCGCATACTTTTCCTTAACATAATTTCAAACTTATGTAACAAATCTCACCGTGTTTCTTCACACACACACAGAGAGAGGCTTCCTCTTGCAGATACGCAACGTTAATATAGGAAGATATTTACGAAGTTTTCTCAATGAGCGATTGAATAAATCCAACAGTGTTTTGCATTTCCCCCACGATATAGAAAATATCCATTCTGTTTACTCTTACAAAACTTTTATTACTTTTATAGCAAAATTGTGGACACAGGTGCCGGATACGCAGTTGGTGCAGATAAGGTGACGAAAAGTCTGGGAAAGGTAGGAGTAACGTCGCTTTGCTTTGTCGTGGGCGATTTGACAAGGCTGAGATCAGTTGTCCATAGCGTATCTTCGAGTCCATTCTTTGGCATTACGTATCGCTTCGCTCTCATTGACTTTCCAAAGTTCAGCTACATCGTTTGCCAATGGATCGTCGGGATTCGGTGCGCTCAAAAGTGCCTGTATGGATAGCAAAACTGTTCTAATTTGAAGCGCTGGACTCCACTTGTCCTTGAGGATATCCAGGCAAATCCTGCCCAATCTATAAACAAATCGAGGTAAATTATATTAAAACGTTACAATATACTGAAATAGATAGATTACCCGCTTTTATCATTTTTATTTTAATTGCTCAATTGATTAAATGCAAATGTACACGAATGGTTTTGACGATAATTTATCATTGAAAAGATCCATGTCTGTCAAGAAAGATATTTTGCATTTTTTTCGATGCGAAACATAAGAAATATTAGAAACAATTTGATAAAAGCAAAAGTTGCAAGTTTTTGATAACCAAAATAGACATATCACATTTTCAATCTTTACCTGTCTATATTTGGATGATATATTTTTGTTATAAACCTAACTTTCGGTGCAGACATTGGATAATCTTCTGGTAGGAACAATTCGAGCTTAAATAATCCACCTTCGAATGGCGAATCTTCAGGTCCCGTTACAATTACGTGAAAATATCTAGCATTTGTATCATCTGGCACTGCACTGATACCAGGAACTGGTTCTTGCATTAATCTTTGAGTTTCTTTAATAATCCGTCGTGGTAACGCTGCCATTGTTTATGCAAAGATCTGTGAAGAAAAGAAATTTGCAAGATTACTAAAAATCATTCTTATACAAATAAAATATATCAAATTAAAAATTATCGAATAATTTATGGACAATGAAAGCGTTACACAGCGCGGGAATTGGTGCGCAATTTATACAACAATGATTTCCAATACGAACTTCTTAGAACATTTCGCGATTTATTTCAAACTATCTTCAGTCTATTCGTATAACATCATAATAAATGTGTGGGAAAAAGGTGAATGTGTTGAACAAGGTTAAAATTATGCTCTATGTAAGACAAGAAGTTTGTTGGAAGTCATTGTATTTAATATATTATGTGAATTTTTAAGATTGTTATATAAATTGCGCACCAATTCCCACGCTGTGTAACATTCTCATTGTCCATAAATTATTTGATAATTTTTGAATCTCGAGAGCCCAATTAGTATAATTTTTGACCAAATTAAAATTAAAAAATTTCTTTATTTTACAACTTTTAAAGTTTACAAAATTCATGTAAATGAAATGAAAGAGTTTCTCTATATTTTCCTTTCCACCTGTCTTTTTTTTTTTGTACAAATGTATAATATAATTTGTAATGCGAATTTTAATCTAACGACTTGATGTCGCAATGAATTGTATTTTATGTCACGCTAGAACTTTAATGAAACGCTTGTACACGCGTCGCACAAAAATTATTATTAATAAAATGTATTTTTTTCTTTGTTACAAAACCGTCTTATATTAAATCACAAAGAACAACAGACGCGCCGATACGAAAATCGTCTCGAGCCATCTCATCAGACTCTCTCGCCTACCATCGGGAGAACTTCTTTCCTTTTCTCTCTCTCTTTTTCTCTCTCTCCCGCCCTTTCTACACAAAACACAATGCTTGTCGTCAAACGATCGTTTCGCATTGCGATTTACAAACCGGATATTCTGACATGTGTTGAAGAAACGGAGGATCGATAATCTTTCTTTCGTGAGTAACTCGTAGACAGGGAAACGGACGTACAGCGATCGGCTACGAATTGACAGCGTTGACAGCTCTGCCACACAGAAGAGCACGTACGCACACTCGCGTGTGTATGAATATATATATATATAATGTGTGTGTATATATATATATATATATATACATATATATATGCGCGCGAGCAAAGAGGTAAGCATGTGTGTCGCGCAAGTCCACGGTATTCATTACACAAAGTGTCGAGGACGAGACTTCGTGGAGACCGCGAGAACATAAAATCCTCTCGGAGACGTCACGGAATAGTTACGGTCGTCATGGAATATAAACGAACGCGCGATAAATTTGGGGGGTGGGGAGCAAATTGGGGCAAAATCCGAGGACTATTTTTCGCGCGAGCGAGAGAGAAAGAGAGACAGGAGTGAGGAGCACATGAATCGCGCGCATCCGATTGCATAAACAAAGGGTGCGAATGTGACGTCGCGCGGCGATCCATTCGGTAAATTCGGTTGTTCCGGCTGGTCATTGTCGGCGCCCGAACGGACGTATAACGTATAGCTGCGTATATTAGCGGTGGCTGATATAGGCTGATGTGTCTACCATTCGCAAATCGCACTCAAATACGTACGGTATTTCCTACGTAAGAAACTCACGCGAGTCCTCTGGCAGTTTTTTTCCTCGCAACCGCCTCTCTCTCTCTCGGCGCCCTATATTCTTCTAGAAACCTCGATTTCGAATCGTCGTCGTTAACACTCGTTCTTCTGGTTAATCCTGCCGCGGCCGCCACCGCCGCCGTCGGCTGTCGTCAATCTCGCAGCCGACTTTCCGGGGAAGGTAGAGAAGGGGGGAAGAGAAGGGGGTTGAGACCCCAACCGGCCGGTGATCCACGGGTGCGTGGCCCGTTCGGAATACTCCGATTGTAGCCACTAATTTAATTTCCACCCGTGCGTGAACGTGATATCGTAGACGGCTGGTGGTTGGTCGGCTCTGGATTGTGAACTTGATCGGTAGACCCCTCACAGTCGCCTCTCGCGATTCATTTTATCACGCTACTTGATGGCGCTGCTTGCTCTCTCTCGTTCTTCCGTTCGTTGATCCGTTTGTCTGTTTGTCTCTCACTCGTAGATACTTGTTATCTATTTGCGCGCACGAGTCAAATCGTCGTTCAGTACGTGATACACTCCTCGTCGATATCCTTTATTCGTCCGTTATCTCGAAGAGCGTCACCGAACGAACGAACTACGAAACCATGAAATTACGAGAGGCTAGAGTGTGATGAGAGCGCGCGTCGACGAGACGGTGCCTTTTCCAAGAGTACATAGAGTTACATAGATGGCAAACTGAGCAGTGAGTGTTTAAAGTCACTAGATTATAAAGTATCGTAATTGATTTCAGAAATGTGCGTAAAAATGGTCGAAGTACACATCTGAAGTACACCAGGATTTACATTGGGTCATTGGATACAGCTAACCTAACACATGTGATGTGTACTTTCGAATTCTTATTCTAAAATTCTTGAACGGTTCTGAACTGTACTTATACATATCTTTCATGAACTTATATGCGCAAAAACTTCTACGACAAATAAATCTATATTAGACTAAAGAACACATAAATTGAACATTCATATTCATATAATGCTCAATTTATGTGTTCTTTAATTTCTATTATTCATATGAATACATATTCTTTTGTTCATAAATAAACTAATTACAATTAAAAATATTGATTTACTTGACTTCATTTTCCCAAATAAAGCACGTAATACATATTCGAAATGGCCGTTTTCGTGTGAAAATGAATGCGAATTTGCGGTATTTTAATGATTTTATGAGTTTCTCATTCTACAGCTCGTCGATTGGGTGCATTCATCTAATTGGCATATTCCATTAAATTTTGAAATAGTAGACCAATCAAATGAAAGAGCTCACAGAGGGCCATTCCACACAACTTAAATAGCCGCATAACTATATACATAAAAAAAATTACCCAATCACATTTTTGTCATAAAGACAAACGTAAAATACGATTGGATGATTTTCTTTATGCATATGTTTATGCGACTGTGCAAATTTGTGTAGAATGGACTCTAAATTCTTGCCTCTGATTGGTATATTCCATTAGATCTAAAAATATAGATCAAACAAGAACTTATTGAGCTTGTTCAATAAAGGTGTCTTTTCATGCTGCACGAATATCAAGCATCAATTTTGATCATTTGATCTATTTTGATGCTGAAAATGAGCGTCAAATGAAAACCTAGCCTAATAGTTTTGCGACAAAAGTTGACACGTGATTTTTTTTTAAATGAACAGTTTGAATAGTTCGTGAAAATGCACCTTTATATGCTATAGCGACATAGCGACATAACCTTTTTCATAACATGTGATGAGGCTAATTGCCTTTTATGAACACTTCTAACAAAAATATTCGTATTAACATAAAATGTTTAACTATCTCACACATTCTTTTCGTTAATGTCTTCTCGTTAATGTCTTTTCGTTAATGTCAGATTGTATCGAAATCACATCGGGAAGCCATAATAAGAGAACAAAAAGTGAAGACATTGAAATCAATTTGTTACACTATCTATTTATTGATAAGAAACATGAGAAATCTAACGATTCGTCAAGTAAACAGTAGAAATCTCAAATTTATGAAAAACATAAAAACTAATCAAGAAATCTTGAAACGCGTACAATGTGCTATCAATCCAAGTTTCAACGACATATATGTGCTATTGGACGAACATCTCTCCTTGATATCAAGCGAAAGAAAATTTATTAATGTAAACAATCCTGAGTATTCTTTATCCAAAATAGTTGCAATGGATTATTGTGTTGCCCTGCAGGAATTATATTGTGCCTATGAATCAGGTTATCTTGCTAAAATCGTCATGATGGATGAAACTCATATTGATTATGATATAATACTGTCTGACATCAATTTACAGTGTATGAAATTTAGTCCGGATCATGAAATCATTGCTGCTGTAACAACCACAGGAGTTGTAATCACTATGGTATTAAACTTCCAAGTAATGTCAGAGGTAATTATTTGATTTCAAAAACTTTTATCAGGCTTTATTTGTCACTTTTATTTTATTATCATATGTTTATCTTCCATTTATCTTTTTGATGTCCCTATAGTTTTGAGTAAAGTTCTGATCTTTTGGAGACAGGCTGTTCTATGTGGATTTTAGACAAGCAATTCTATGTGGATTTCATTACATTTGTAATTTTTATAAGAAATATTTGTAGTTGCTTATCCATCTTTAATTTTTCCCCTCATCTCTCTCCAATCCATTTTTGCCAAATCATTGCCTTTCTCCTTTTCTAATCTTTTTCTGAATCTCCATTCTTTTGTATCTGTCCTATCACTTAGCTTGTCTCTGATTTTCTTCCTAATCTGATTTGTATTCTGTAATAACTTATTATGCAATCGTTATGTATTCATTCAAGTTGCAGAATATAGGAATACATGTTAAAGGACAAATATCTTAGTATCTTCCAATCTATTATTCATCTCATATGTCTATTTTGGATTCCTTCTATTTTCTCCTTCTACTCTAATATTCTACTTTTTATTATCATTCATAATAAGAATATATTAAATTTTTTTTCTCATTCTTTTTAATATCTCTTTGTGCCATAGATAAAAGGTAAAGTGTTAAATTCTACCTTCCTTCTTATATTTATGATTAGTATAATTTTTTACTATTAATAAATATGGTAAATTAAATGTAATAAATTAATTTATATATATGTTAAACTAAATTATAACTTTATAGATGGATTTATATTCAGAAGAATTTGGGCAGAATGAATTTGTTACTGTTGGTTGGGGTAGAAAAGAAACTCAATTTCATGGTTCAGTGGGTAAATCAGCGGCTCAAGCTAAACCGATACACTTGATTCCAAATGAGCTTGATGATGGTCGTATTCGAATCACTTGGCGCGACGATGGTACTTTTTTCGCTATTAGTTTTCTACACAAGGAAACAAAAATTCGAAGATTTAAAATATTCAACAGAGAGGGTATGTTATGCTACACTAGTGAACAAATTAATGGATTGGAGGAATGTATAGCTTGGGGTCCAATGGAACGTCCAATTGCTATACCCCAAATATTAGGCGAGAAATATGTTATTGCATTTTTTGAGAAAAATGGCCTTAAATACTCGGATTTATTGCTTCCTTTTAAACCACAAGAAGCAAAGGTATGTTAAATATATGATTTTTTAAGATACCTTGCAAAAAAAAATTTCATTAAACAGATATTTTATAGGTAAGAGAGCTGCTTTGGTCACCATGTTCAGATATTTTGGCTGTTGTTTGTTATCAATCAAAAACGAATATTACGTTGATACAGTTGTGGACTGAAAATAATGGTCACTGGTATCTTAAACAAACTCTTGTCTTTACTGAGAAGAATCCATTGCTATATGTAACATGGAGTGATAGGATAAATCAATTTGATGAAAAGGAATTGATTTATTTAACAACAAAAGAACTTACTTTCTGTTTATTTAATTGGTGTGTGAATCATAGCAGGGGCAAGACTGTGGATGATAAAGTTGTGATTGGTGTTATTGATGGAAACAATATTTTAGTTACTGGTTTTAAAGATGGAATAATTCCACCGCCAATGGCGCACCAATATTTGCATACTTCCGAATCACAAAATGCAATTGTTTTTGCACCAGAAATTAATGACAAGCCATCTTTAATAAACAGTAATGAATTCTGTACTGTTTCATGTAATAATAAGTTGACGTTTTTCAAGCAGATAAAGGTAATTTGTTTTAACAAAAAATAATGATGTATATAGAATTTATTTATCATTGCATTATGTAATTCATTATATGTTATAGGAATCGTCTACACTGACATATGAAGTTATAAATTCATATAGTATTGATTTTGGCACATTACACGATATCGAATATGATGTATTAAAAATTAAAGATCTACATTATTATACAAATAATTTCTTATGGTTTACAAAAGACATTATATTGTTTTGTACAGTTACAAATAATCATAATCTTTTGTGTGTTTTATCTTTAGATAAAGAAAGTTCTTCAAAGAATTCTCTGACAATACAGTATGTGGTTTTCCAGATATAAAATATCATACCAATTTTATAAAATTTGTAAAATATTATTTGTCTTAACTTAAATTTTTTTTACAGGAAAATTCATGTTTTGAATTATCCAATAGAACATATAATTTCTTCTTCCGATGCAAATACAGCTTACATAAAAGCAAAGGAACAAATATTTAAATACACACGGGACGGAAAATTTGAACAAACAAATATAACGTTGAATAAATTATGCGCTCAAATTGAAATTGTAAAAATTAATTCGGATGATGTTATTCTTGCCCTATCTTTAGAAAATAGTTTTTTTATTAACGGAAAGGAAACTGCTAAGAATATTACAAGTTTTTATGTACATTCTGATTTTGTGATTCTCACAACATTGCAACATACATTGGTTTGTGTTCCGTTGAACGAAGTTGGTTTAAAGCAGCTAAGTGTATATGATTTAACCGTTAAACCTTGGTTAAATACTATGGACAAGATGTCATTTACAGGTGAATACATATTTTGTAATCTCTTTTATTTTGTGTATATCATTACTTTTCTAACTTTAAGTATATTGTTACAGATATATATATAAGACGACTTGAAAAGGATTCTCGTATAATAACAGCGATATTACAAGATTCGAAAGTAATTTTGCAAATGCCTAGAGGAAATCTAGAATGTATACAGCCAAGAGCATTATCATTGCATATATTAAAATTTTATCTCGATAACTGTAATTATTTGACGGCACTCGATATCATGACTAAACAACGTATAAATTTAAATTTAATATACGATCACAATCCACAATTATTTATAGATAACGTAAAAAAATTCGTGGAAGATATTATACAACATAAAAAACTGAATTGGTTGAATCTATTTTTGTCAGAATTACAAGATGAAAATGTCATCAGTACGATGTACGCGAATTGTTATGTAGATCATACTGTCAAATCTGACATTAAAAGTAACGAAACTAATGATAACGAAATAATTAATAAGGTAGATAAAATCTGTAAATTATTAAGAGATGTTATGGAGAAACATCATGATGCAGATAATTTAATACAACCAATATTGATAAGTTTGGTAAAAAATCAACAAAGACAGGGTTTGGAAAATGCACTTAGTAAAATAAAGCAAGTCAAAATGTTGGAGGAATCACAAAAATTAACGCTACACAAATCTTCCGTATCTGCCTACGAAGCACTTAAGTATTTACTGCATTTTGTAAATATTGATGTATTATATGATACTGCATTAGGCATGTATGATTTTGAACTTGCAATGTTTATAGCGTCTAAATCATCGAAAGACCCCAAAGAATATGTTCCATTTCTGAACAATTTAAAAAAATTAAACACAAATTACATGAAGTATTCTATTAATGTATATCTTAAACGTTATGAATCAGCATTAGAGTTTTTATCTAAAGAGCCAGCCAAGTTTGAAGAATGTTTAGATTTCATACATAATCAAAAATTGTATAAGACGGCAATGAAATTGTTTGAGAAAAGTACTATACAGCATAAAAAAGTAGCTGCAATTTATGGAGAATATTTATCAAACGAACGGAAATATTTCGAAGCTGGTATGATGTTTTATAGAAGTGGCAATCTTGACGAAGCTTTAGAAACCTTTAGCATGTCAAGTGATAATTGGGAGGACGTAATCGCCATATTAAAAGAAATGAAATTAAGGTAAAAAAAATTTTTTATGTACATGCATGAAAGTATATTATTCTTTCATTAGAATTAATCGTATTATATATTATCTTAAACTATATAAGAATTAATTTCTTCAGCCCAGTAGATTTACATGAACGTTATAAGATACTAGTTGAACATTTGAAAGCAGAGCGTAAATATGAACACGCAGCTGTAATATTAAAGGAATATTTAAATGACATCGAAGAAGCAGTTGCAGTATTATGTGAAGGAAGAATCTGGAAACATGCAATACGGATAACGATTGATGTTCAACGTTTAGATTTGAATGGTTAGAAAATGGCTAAATATATTTAAATATACTATATAAATATTAATTATTTATAATATATTTAAATTTCGAAAAGTAATGTGTGGCATACTATCAATTATAAATAATTATATTTATAATGTATTAAAACTATAAGTCAAAATCAAATTACTCTATCTAAATTCTTTTTTTTTATAGAAACACATATTAAACCTGGAGTGAAGGAACACGCAGAACACGTGATTTCACAATTGAATAAAATGAAGACCGATTTTCTAAGTCATAAATCACGCCTTGTTGTAGTAAGAACAGAAATGAAAGCAAAACAAGCACAATTATTATGTGAAAAGATTTATAATGATGAACCAGAATATAATAAAGAAATTCCAGATTCTATTAGTGACACAATCAGTATTGCAGATTCTGTTTCAAGTCGAATATCGCAATTGTCAATATCTTCTAGGTACTTGTAGTATACACTATACGCTTTGTGTGTATGATGTGCGCGTGTGTGCGCGCGTGCGTGCGTGCACATATTAATAAAATAAAAAATGTGTTTTTCAGCAAAAGCTATCGATCAAGTAAGAACCGTAGAAAACAAGCAAGAAAACTTTTAAATTTAAAGCATGGCAGTATGTTTGAAGATTTAGGTTTAATACATGCCCTTTATCAAATTATTAATAATGCATACAAAGATAGAGGTTTGTTTATAGAAGTAATATAAATTTGTATTATTACATTATTATATATAATTATTATTATATATAAATTATTATTATATATAAATAAAATTCCCAGAGAAGCTCTTTAATTAAATATAATTAAAATAATTTTATTTTTCAAATATATAAAAAATAAATAATATATGCATGCTATTTATTTTTAATATATATATTTTAATTATAATAAAAATAATGTTTCATCAGACGAATGGTACCAGTTGGTGCAAGTGCTAATACGATTCGAATTTGATGAAAGTGCAGTAAAGATCTTAGCGGAGGAAAAGGAGTTCTTTGAATTAGTGGAAAATAGTAAATCTGAAATTTGGGACAGATCAGCTCCTACAAGTTTAGCTGATATAGTAAGTAATTAATACAAATAAAAAATATTCCAAGGATTTCCAAATATTACATTTTACATTTTTTGATTTATTTGTAGGAAAAAAGTGCAATTCATACACAAGCACAACTTCAAGAAATTATTGCACCCATTAAATTAATGGGTAAGTACTCACAAAATACAATAGATTTCAATTCTTAATAGATTGAGCATTCATTTGACCTTTAATACTTTTTTAGAACGCTATATAATGTTTCCACCTGAGGCTGATAAACCACCACGCGTGCTAAACATTTTTTAAAAACTTTTCAAAAATAAATTAATATTTTTTAAATGTTGCATTAATGTATGAATGTGAGAAAAAAATTTTACTATTACATAATAAATATAAGAAATTAATGCATTACAGATCAATTATAGTAATTTAGCCTTTTATTTACAAAGGTATGTGTATATAGAGTTAGTAATTTAATCTATATTATTATTATTATTAAATTTGCAACTAATAAGGCCTAAATAGCCACTTGTATTCGATCTTAAAATAGAGTCATGTATATATTAAACATCTAAATTTGGGAGCATTAAAATTTGGATTGCTTAACAATATAAAATTTTATGTTGCTTCAGGCATGCGCAAATACCTATATACTAATTATTTTATATACATATTATAGGATATAGTAATATAAAATGTAAAATCAAAGAACATTTTTTTATCACTATATTGATAAAAATTTCCTAAGTAATATATGGTATCTTCAAAAATGATTACGCCTCACTTTCGTACACAAATTGTATCCAATTTATATTCCAAAATTAACAATCGAAAGACTTAACGATAAACTCCTATACTATTTAAGATAGACATTTTTGAGAAAATATGGATATAAAAGTATAAGAAAAAAATGAAATATGTCTTAGAATACTCACATATTTTCATATGATGACATCAAAAGTATCTTTGTAGGACTTATATCAAAATTAAAATATTATTATAATCAGCTAGGAATAAAAACTAAAAGCTTTATTTAATATTTCATTATAAAAGATGCGTTTTATGTTTTCCGCTATAATTAGTTTTACTACGGCAGTCCAAAATAAAGTCCATCAGTATTACCCGACTAAATTTTTACTTATAGTAACAAACATTTGTATATAAAACTCTAAATACGTCTTTTTGTTTTCGTACGTGACTAAATCAGAATAGATTTTTCAATAAGAAACTTGTACATGAAATATTTAACGCATACATTCATCACTTTGTGATAAAGCTTTACTTTATCCTCTATTTACCTTAATTTATTTTTCGATGTAATGTTCCATGAACTATAATGTCCATAGTCATATTCATCGATACGTTTAATGTAACAAACATCTTATTGAAAATATCTCGAAATAGCGAGTTCAAATTCTATTGTTTTATTACAAATTTATGACTTATTGCTTTTTCCTGCAATGGAAAGCATAATTGGCGACTTAAGTTCTGGTCGAATACTAATTTTCATGTGTTTCACATGAACGTACTTCTTCCTTACAGCTTGATATTTACTGTTTTCTGCATTAGTTATTATGGCAGCTATATCATATACTGCAGGTAACACATCGTCCTTGGAGTAAGTACTATAGTATGCAAGAGTATCTGACCAAATAACCTTGCCTTCGTCTTCTTCATCATTACCGATAATTCTAATGAACAAGCATTAATCAAAGATATTAGAGAAATGTATAGCATAAGATGATTTAATTACTTACAAAAATGCTAGGTATATCGCTGCTGCAGCGATGAGACTAGGTGGATAATGACACATTTCATAATAAACCAAGCTTTCCTCGAGAAAATATTTAGCCATCGTGTGATGTACAGGGAGCGCCTTAAAAATCATTTAGACTTTATTTATAAAATTACAGTGTTAGTTATAAATAATATAAATGAGACAATAAAGATAAAAATTTTCATATATTTATATATATATCATACCTTTCCAGCTTTGCTATATCTTCGAAGAAAATGCAGCGGTAATGGTCGCCCGAACGAATAGTCCAAAGTTCTTACAATAAGCATTTCCATATCCAATATATCCATCTTTGAATATGCTTTGTCTGTGATATATACAAAATCACTTATATCTGGCGAATACATTTCTTCATACTTGCTAGCGATAAACATAGCTGTTACACCTACCAGCTGTAATCTCTTTCTATCTATAGATCGAAACAACTAGAAGAATAAAATATACATATAATTATTTAAATATATGCATATAATTTCTTTGTAAAAGATATTTACTTTTATTATGACATATTATTTGTCTTACTTGTAAGAAACGATCGATAATTGCAATGGTGAGATACAACGTCTCTTGCATCAATCGAAATTGTTGATGTACTTCTACCAACCAATCTACCAATACGCATCTCATCTTAGAAGTGATTTCTTGGCCCGCTAGATATCCCTTTTTAATAGTAAATTTGATTTCTAACGTCCTTAAATATTCATGTATGTCATTAGTATAGAGAGAAACTAGAATAGGATTATTCTTGTCTTGCTCGTCAATATCTTCAAATTTTAATAAATCCGTTGAAAATGAATTCCTCTCTTCTCTCTTTTGACTAACAAGAGCAGCTGGTACATTGACTATGTTGCAAGCATTATTTACATTGGAAGATGATGTTTTTACAATTGGTTTTACGATTTGCACTGGTGGCTTTTCAGGTGGATTTATATTTGGCTTTACAGCTTGCCGCTTCGACACTGGCACTTTCTTTCTTTGTAATAAACTAACCCTATCAATGGGCTCAACACCTCTCAACGTGTTAACTCTATTACTTATTTCACCTAGTACGGCTCTTTTTCCTTTCGATGGTACAACAACCACTGAAGGTTTTATACTTTTGATATTTTCCTGGTTTACATGGTTCTGAAACAATCACATGTACAAAACAAAATTTTAAAGATAAAATTTAAAAGAATATGATATTCTACCTAGATGTGTCTAATGACTTTGATAATTATATACTATTAGTTATAATTTTCTATTCAACAATATAATACAATTATATAGGAAAATCAGTGAAAAATTATAACAAAATTATGTTACAGTTATGTTATTGTTTATTGGATAAGTTTTGTGTTTTTAAATAGAAAAAGCAATATATACTTATTGAAATTTTTCCTCTTGATATTATGTATTAAAATATTAATGAAGCAGCATGTATAAGCAGCATGGAACAGTCTGATAAAATTATGGGACAATGGTGCAAATTCAAGCTACACATAATTCTTACATTTACATAATGTTTATAAATTAAATAAAGATATTATCCATAAAGCATATTTTATTCCAGGAACATCCTAGAATAAAGTATGCTGTACGGAACATCTTCAGAACATAGGGATGTCTTTAATCTCTTATCTTTAATCTCCAATAGTCCCTTTGTACTGAATGGGTAATATCTTTAGTTATAAACAATTTATATGTCATCGTCGAATGCTAATATGACGCTAATATTATGTCTAAAACGCCTTCCATTTCATATATGTAAAAATTTTATAATATTGACAAGGGAGAAATTTCCACGTATTATTCTGCTAGATTTATTTCAATAAAAATTATCTTTGAGGAATTTTCATAAGATCCAAAATTATTGGGATAAGATTAAGAGATGACTGGTATTGAAATCTCGAGGTCATAATCGAGGTGGCATTTAAGCGTGCGAGGGGGCATTTAAAGATGTCAGGCGTTAGGACAACTGTTGGACCGTTGATATCCGTCCATTATCAATAGGAAGGATTTTTCCGCGCTTGCAAATTGTAATCTCGTGCTCACCGTGATAACGGTCCGATTTCTTGTCGCCATAGTCAGTCACAATCGCGCAGAGAGGCCCTTGTTTCCGTTGCAGACACAAATCTCTGTCCCTTCCTTTGAGAAGTAAGTCGCTACAGGAGATCAAGTCTGTTTCAACTCTCGCAAGTAACGACTTTGTCGATTTGAATTTGTTAGTGCAGGAAGCCGGCGCAGAAGAAAGCTGCGCGCCTGCGCAGCAAGAATTAAGCTGCATCGCGCCGTGTCTATATAAGTTTACTCGACCTGTCACTCCTTCATTGGTCGAATCATCTCGGAGTAATAAAATTCCCTTTGATACTTTTATAGTTTGCTCGTAAAAGTCTAATAAGCAGCTTGAAAGTTGTCAAAGAATGAAGCGGTTTTCTGCAACAAAAACGATTAAAAAATGTAGAGACGTGAGAAAGCAGATGCGTTTGAGCTATACTTTATTAAACGCGCGAAAAAAATAATAAAAAGAAATATAAATTATCTTTTACTATATGAAGAGAAATTATTATTAATATTACTTTGTAATCATTTCACTTCATCTTTTATCTTTGCTTTTCAAAGATTGTATATATCTTTAGATGTAGTATATCCAAATATTTTCAATTAATTTTATTTTTGAATCAGTTCTATATATAAAATAATAGTGGTTATATTTTATAATTTATGATTATATGATATATTTTGGACATCACAAGTTCTCCCTACAAGAATTCCATATAGGTACTGAAAAGTTGTTGCAAGTGTAATTATTTTTTATGATCTACGTAAATATCGGTTTCGTATATCGATCTATATATTGAAATGTTCATGATAAAGATCATCAATTGCATGAAAACACTTTATATTTATTCATTTCGACACTTTTCTTGAGATTGTAACATTTGTGATGTCAATAACAACTTGTCCAGAATCAATCAAATGCTGTATATTCTGGTTGCGTTCGGTTCTGGAGCTTACACGCTGTAAGCTTCATTATATTCATAATTTACAGAAGGAAAATAGAATGAAGCTTACAGCGTGTGAGCATACAACGAATAATCCATGATCAAAGTAAATATACAGAAACAGTTTACTATATATATATATATATATATAATAATATATATAAATTATATTAATTAAAATTACTGTGTACACATATAAATTATATTAATTACAGTATATGATATTATATTATTTACAAAGCGAGACAGACTTGACTCTTGACTTGTATAGCTGTCACTCTCACACCCTCATAATTTATCAGCTTGTCTACGAACAGCTGATCGTAAGTCACGATTCATATCGATTTGATGCTTTCCGAAATTTTCAAAACTCGTGTACATACATGGTTCAGCAGTGATTATTTATCTTCTTTTTGGCATTGAACATATGGAATAAAATATATGGAATTGATATATATATATTGATTAATCACTTAACGGCGTGTAATTTCTCGTAACAGATGAGTTGATACCTTTGATATTCTTTGACAAGTGTCAAAAAAAAGGGATCATTCGCAAAATGTCTGTCAATATAGACATAAAATTGAAACGTGCGAGTAAAATATATCACGAAGGGGTTGGTTTTTTTATTTTAGTTTCTTATTTTCTTGTTAAATTGTGGATATTTGAAATGAAAATTGAGGTTATATATTGCAGGAGGTAGTTGCTGGCTTGATACAGTTAAAAACTAATTCAGACGTGAAGCATGATGGTATATTTCTCACTATGGAAGGCTCGGTGAATTTGCAGCTTAGTCCCAAGAACGTCGGCATTTTCGAAGCATTTTATAATTCCGTTAAAGTAAGTACTTTGATGTATATATAAATATTGATACAAGGGAACTGTTAAATTACTTATTTTAATTTTAATTTTTGTTTTTTTCTCTTAATGTAAATATAGCAGAGACTAAGTTTTTATTGCATAAATTATAATTATTTTCAGCCGATACAATTAGTACAATATACACTAGATGTTGCTCCATCTGGAAAGATTCCCAGTGGTAAGACAGAAATACCATTTGAATTGCCATTAAAGCCAAGAGGAAACAAATCTCTTTACGAAACGTATCATGGTGTTTTTGTGAATATACAATACCTGATACGCTGTGATATAAAAAGAAGTTTCCTCGCAAAAGATGTCAGCAAGTCATTGGAGTTTATAGTCGAGGATAAAGCAAATGCTAAAGTGGAGAAGGATCATAGTAAGATTGTGTTCTTCAAAATAATGCCAGAGTCTCTGCAAAATAGTCGGGACAGGCCTAATGTACCAAGATTTTGCATTTCGGGAAGATTAGACTCTTTGTATTGCAAACTCTCTGAACCTTTGACAGGAGAAGTATGTAACTTTTTTCCATTTATTAATATCAGAATATTGCATTTTTATCTATTATTTGTACGCACAGGTAGTGATCGAACAATGCGAGGCTGTTATAAAGTCTATAGAATTACAATTAGTGAGGGTGGAAACTTGTGGATGTGCGGAAGGATACTCTAGAGATGGTAAACAAAATAATTGTGCGGCGAATCCATGTAAAAATGGATACGTTGCAATAACTATTAATAGATCAAGATTGATAAGATTGTATTTTTGCAGCGACGGAGATACAAAATATACAAATCGGGGAGGGCAATGCTTGCACAAATCTTGCTATTCCAATCTACATGATATTTCCAAGATTATTTACATGCCCCACTTTAAGCACGAGCAACTTCAAAGTTGGTAAGAATATTATGCATTAAAATAAAAATGTGAATTACAGAGTTATAATTTAATATTTTTCCAGAATTTGAAGTAAATCTTATCGTTGTGTTTGAAGATGATTATTTGGTCACTGAGAACTTTCCTATCATACTCTCACGATACTAAAAGTTAAGGAAATAAAAACATTTTGTATAAAACAGTATGTTCGTATATATACATCTTTAGCATAAAAAATATTTATTTAATTATTACATGTATATTTAAAAAATGTATATAAAAGATGATATTTTTCATACATACGAATTGGTGGAGTTCAATATAATCGAAGACTTGACAAGTAAAAAGGCTGTAAATGCCAAAAATGTAAATCATAGAAATGTTATTAAAAGATTTTTTTCTTTTATATAATTTTAAAGCATTTGCAGCTTTTTATGATGCTATTAATCTTGGCACATA
>Ga0157364_1002170_pt1 | contig 17911 bp, 9 predicted proteins | sample AttsexASBM2_FD_111476 | JGI IMG/M metagenome (GOLD analysis project Ga0157364, IMG submission 111476) | Fungus gardens microbial communities from leaf cutter ant in Ribeirão Preto, State of São Paulo, Brazil - Atta sexdens ASBM2 | ecosystem: Host-associated > Fungi > Mycelium > Unclassified ...
GTGTGGTTGCGTGTGTGCGTGTGTGTGTGTGTGTGTGTGTGTGTGTGTGTGTGTGTGTGTGTGTGTGTGTGTGTGTGTTGACGATTACATTGTATCTACCTAATTTCATTAATTCTATATGAGGAGGGGAGAAAGAAGTTTAGAAAAAAGGCTACTGGAATTAAGAAAGGATGAGGAGAGTGAGCAAGGTATAAGGGCCTCTGGTGGTTGTTCGGTTATTGCGCTTTTGACACGCTCGGGCTCTGCGATTTGAAAATGTATGGTGAAAGTGTTTGGAGGAAGGAATTCGGTGGAAATTTGGAACTGAGAAAAGAGGGAAGATAATGAATGGGGATTACCATACCAGTGGAAGTAGTAACGAGGACAGAGAGGAGAAATTTCAGCTAAGAACTCTTAAGAACTCCAGGCTTAATGTCGAATCAACGGGAGAAGCGAGACGGGAAGGGGGAAATATCAAGAAATATTCATTGGATTAATCATGACGAAATTGATTCGGCCAGGGAAGGAGATCGAGGGGAAGGGATTTCTATTGGATATTGAATATTATTGTCGTTATTACTATTATTGTTATTATTATTAGCTCGACTATTATATATATCATTATTAACATTATCGTTAGCTAAACTATTAGTGTTAGTCTCATTGCTATTAATAGCATCATTATTTATTTTATTGATGTATGCCTAATAGGCTTCGTTTAGAAGCCGACAGGTTTCCTTACGGCGTTGGGTGCGTAGGCATTTAGTCGCATGAGAAAGGCGTATACGTGGCCAATTACTTACGATTTTAAAATAAAAAAAATTGTTTAATTGTCAGGCTCTGTGTAGAAAAAGGGGAGGGAGAGAGTAAGGTTAAGCGGACTTCTAAGTAAAGGATACAGATTTCATCGAAGAAATCGATGAATGTGGGAGGATAAGGACGTTAGGTGAGCTGTGGAAGCGAAAAACTAAGAGTGCAGAGGCTGAAAGGAAAATTGTTTAAGAGTTTTTCTAGAGAGTGAGTGATCTAGTAAGGTTTTCAAAATAAGTAATTAAAAGGAGAGATTTACTGTTACTCTGCAAGTATCGACTTTTCGAAGAGAACTGATGGAAATCCGATCTCTGTGATTGTATGGTTCCAAAGGAAGGATTGAGAGCTCTAGCGAGGTTTTGGAGGCTTCAGTCGAGACGCTTGATAATGTGACCAAGATCGCTTGATCGAATTGATCATGGCTTACCACTAAAATTGGTGGAACGATATGCGAATCGGCAGAGTGTCGGGTTGCTGAATAATCACAAACCGGCAGAGTTCGTGTCGGAGATGGGGTTTGACTGTCTGACTGTTCGCGAAGAGCTTCCTTTTTATATTCGTGAGTTAGTAGTGCCGTGTGCAGGCCTCGCGTATTACTGGTCTAATCTAGGATTAGGATTAAGAATACCGGTTGTGAAATGGGATACTGAGATGTCTAAAACAACTTCCGTCATCGACCATTTGTCGGATGTTCAATAGTTTAGACACATGTGTCATTTATTATAGACACTGTTGTTTCAGTAATTCTTAATCTATTTACTTCTTCTGTTTCTCGGGATAAAGTTTGTCTATTCGGCACTTGGTTTAAATATTTAATCCAACAATTTTGTCCCGATTGGATTATTAGTCTAAAAAGTTAATGTTATTCGGCTCGTCACTATTGTAACCTCTTATGATTGAAACAGATGATCTCCCAGTTACTTATTGTTACTTGTTAATAACTTTTTTATGGTAATGATGAAAATTCTAATCAAAGAAAAGAACTGTGGAGTCTGGATGTGACATAATTATGTATATTAAATGTAATTAAATTATATCCATGTATCATTCTATGAATGAGACATAATAAATACAAAATATTTATAACACACAGCCATAATGGAAAAACATGTAAATTATACATAGTTATATCTGCAGGAATGTATACTGTAGTCTATAATAGTTATATCACTAAAATTATGAGATTATACTTTCTTATAAAATTACATCACTACCTATGATGTAACCTAATTTCAAAAATTATACGTTACTTTTTCACAGAGATTTGTTTAAAGAATTAAGAGAAGTGAAAATTTGTTGTTGTAAACAAATCAAGAAACAATAAATGTGATAAATTGAAGGAAACAATCGATTAATAAGTACTATTGCAAACTATTTCTGATTATTCATTAATAAAGAAATAATTAAAATAATCATATCGCTAGTAAATAAAGTCTATTCAAAACATAGGTTAGATTTTATATAGTTTTATATAGTTTTATATAGTTCGCTTCTATTATGCTATCGGCATAAATATTTTTATGCAATTAAATAATAATATATTCAATTGTGTGTTATGTCGATTTTTCTTTTATAGATATAAAAATATAAAGGATAAGTATTTAACATGGATAGATTATTATCATTTCCTAACTAACAATAAGTGAATAAATATCAGCGTATTATTTCCATGTGATCTCTTCAAATATCAATAATATTAAACTGTCAATAGAGACATGAAATTAATATAGGAATGATATAAACAATAACAGGTATAAATAACGTTGGCAATGACAAGCGTGCGATTAGCGTAAATGTTATTAGACTACCGTTCTAGAGATTGTGGATTAGGTTCTTGGCGGCGATGCGATGCGTTTTTCAATTAATTATAATGAATAAGACAAGAATATATAGGTACGAAACAATAAATAACAAATTGAACTAGAAAAATAAAAGTAAATAACAACAAAAAGTTACTTTTTTTTAAAGATATAATCTTTTTATTACAAAAAAAATAGTTTTCGTTTAAATTTTTTGTTAAATTTTTTTATTAAAATAGTTTTCATTTAAATTGTTTGTTAAAATTTTTTGTTACGTATTAAAAATATATTTCTTTCATTTAAAAAAAATAGTAAAACTATATAAACTATTTTTTTAATTCTAATAGCAAGAAATAACCAAAACTTTTTCAAATCAAAGAAATCGAGTCAAGAAGTAACAAATAAATCATTTCTCATTTCTGTCACAGTGACAAATTTGCATTGCATAAATGTTATATCTCAATACATAATTGTTATTTATCAATCATGTTGTCGTTTCGTATTTAAATCAAATCACTGTTATGTAACTACTATAAGTAAAATGGGACGACAAATTTGAGAACATTCTTCGTAAATTCACGTAAATTCACTTTTGATACAACTATTACGAGTTAAAAATTAAAATTATGTATGAGTTAATAATTTTGTTTTAATTGAGATATATCTATGTTTGCTGGGAAGCACTTGAATAGGTCCCAGATGTGGGTTAACATCAATATGCGACACTATTATTCAGTTTCAGATGGTGCATCCGTTGATTCTCTTTTTTAGGTCAAGGAATTTAATCCTTTTGACTAGAGATTGGACAATCTTTGTAAAGATGAAATAAGTCGGAAGGATATCGAATAAATATCACTTGATTAATAAATTTTAGGTTATTTATTGACTCAACTAATAAATGAATGGCACTATATAAAAATTGATTCTTAACACAAATATATATATATATATATATATATATATATATATATTTATATGTATGCGTATATCTAAATAAAAAATATGATTGACATTTAAATTATGTAAGTATTTGTTGGTACAGAGTATAGATATTTGTATAAATTTAAGAAGAGATGGAATATGCGGATTGGATTACGATTTCGAGTAATGCGAAAATTTCAATGGTTTTATTGTCGTTTGGAGAGATGAGGAAGTAAAAGGGAAGAGAAAATTCGGAAATCTTCTGGAATAAGAGAGAGTAGGAGAGAAAGTAGGAGAGGGAAGGGAAGAGGGAAGGGATTCGAACTCTAAGGATAGTTCAGGAGATGTATGGTCAGAAGAATTGTCATTGATAGGAATATCGTATGGAAATGTCAAGTCCACTGGAACGTCGGCGAAATTTTGGTCTCTAAATTTGTGTCGCAAATAAGCCTTCCTCAGTTGTAGATGAGCGTGATAAATTCACTGGTTTGAATTCGTTTAATTATAAAAACGTTAGTTTAATTTTTCGAGCTTTGCTTGCTTCCTGCGTTCCGCTCGGTGTTTGTTACATCAGACCATCTATTTAAAATTTTCTTAGCAATGTATCCACTGATAATAGCTCAGAATAATGTTAAAAACATTTGTTATTTATGGATTAATAAATCACTCAGGGCAGTATCTATCTTGCAATATATTTGTATTTCGGCGTGGCTCGAGATCTCGCGAATAGCGATAATAATTTTGCGCATACCGACTTCTCGGTGAGTTTCGCGAATAATTTTCTGAGTGATAACCGAAGTGACTTGGTCTTTGTGGCATCAAATGCGCTAATGGTCTCCCCATCAGTACTAGGTTTCTCTTTCTTTATCATGATTGGACCTGAGTCTCATCTCGAATCTTTGTTTGCTAATTCCTATCGCTTCGCAATGATTTTAGCAGCGGTGAAGGCGTCCGTATGCCGCCAACGTATTTCTGGGATTATTTGTAATCGATATTCTAGGGGAAGGCCCTCATAAAATGACCGCTGTTAGACTATCTGTCCGATATAAATCGGGTATCTAGCATTCTTCTATCTCTTCTCTCGGCATCAAGGATCGCTGTGCGGAGATCCTTTACGTGACTAATCCAGTACGTGTTTAGGTAAATAATGCTCAGTTCGCCACGGTACTGGTTTTGGGTGAGCCGAAGGCTCCGGTCAATAAATCTATTAACTTGGTAACGCGCTTACCTAATTTATTTATTAATAATTTAGTTAAGTTTCTCTCTGCTGCTTTGGCGGTACTATCTCGCGTGCTTTTCTATATGCCTGCGTGAATTGTGTTATAACTGTCGTAGTAGAGAACCGATTCAATGATTTCTCTGAACGACACTTTCGGATTCGGTTCGCCAAGGGCGAAGTTATTTCCTGGGGAAAAGGGAAGTGCGTAGTCAAAATTAAGCGGCGACGGATTCGTCGTCTCTTGGCGTACGTTGGTTGTGTATTCGTCTAGTCGCATCAGAGTCTTGTCACCGTTTTTCGAATTCGTATTTTCGCGAAACTAATTCTTCCTCTCTGGTAGACATGGATCTGTAGAATTTCTCGGGTCATTAAGTTCTAATTGGCGTTTTGTCTTTTCTATTTCTTCTAGCTATTGCCTGAGCGCGTTTTCGTGCTGGATGCGACGTTTCTTTTCTTTTACTGCGTTTTCTATGACCTCTAATTTGTATTCTTTTATGACCAAATCTTTTGCTAACGACACATATGGTTCCGCTCCTGCGTCGGAGCTTTGGGTAGGGGGTTTATTCTTACTACGTGTGTCGATTGTGAGGAAATTTAAGGATTCTAGTTTTCGTTTGTATTAAAAATGGAAATGAGAAAAGGTAATGAAAGGGTCGAATGAGTTAGTTAAAAGGATAATCAAAGGATTGAGGGGATTAGCGAAAGGTTTAATTAAGTTGAAAGAATTCATTAATTTGAAAGGATTAATTAATTTGAAAGGATTAATTAATTTTAAAGGGTTAATTAATTTGAAAGGGTTAATTAATTTGAAAGGCTTAATTTTGTTGCGCTCCAATTACTGTGCTTGGCTTTCATTGTCAGTGTACTTTTCTTTATTTATTTTTAAAATTTTCTCTTGTTAATAGGTTTATAGTCAGTAGATGAAAATTCCAAAAGAGAAGGGAGAGGAAAGTAAATTTCCCAAGAATTATAGTTTGATTCTAAGAAGAAGAAAAAAAAGAATGATCGTGAATTATTAGAAGCATTTTATCGCTTAAGGAATTCTGGATATTAATTCTGAATAGAGAGGAAGTGAATTATTTAAAACGTTTTACCGCTTGTGTAATTCTAGATAGAAACATGTAAATTACTTGAAGTGTTTTATCGATTAAATAATTCTGAAAAAGATGTGAATTACTTAAAGCGTTTTACCGTTTAAGTAATTCTGAATAGAGAGAAATGAATTACTTAAAGTTTTACTGCTTAAATGATTCTGAGTAGAACAAGAGATGAATTACTTGAAGCGTGTTATCGCTTAAACAATTCTAAGTAGAAAGAGGTGAATTACTTGAAATATTTTACCGTTTAAGGAGATTGTAAGGGCATAAAACATATTATTAATATTTTAAACAAACTATATGTGAAAGATGTATTCATAACATTTTGTTTTTATTGAGCAACATATTTTTATAAATTATTTATTTTATTTGATATTAGTTTTATTGTTTACAAACAAAAAATTTTTAAATAATAAAAATCTAAATTTTTTAATATAAATATTTTAAATACTAAAAATGACTTATGCAAAATTACATTAAGATTTACCAATTAGATTATAACAAATTAATATTTTATTTATTTACTGAACAATTAATGCCTGCATCTCAATGTAACTTTACATAAATATTTTTGAATGAAGTACTTATATGAAAAATTGAATTTTTATCATTATTTTATAATACATTTTTATATATTTCTATTAGAATACAAATTTAAAAAATATTACTTTTTGAAATAATTTTTGATCCAAATAGTCAATTGTCTCTAATTTTTTTGTATTACTTTTAAATGCAATTTAGAATAATCTGTAATTTTTTAAATAACTTTTAACATATTGCATTTGTCTTACAATCTCCATAAATCATTCTAATAGAGAAAAAGAGGTGAATTATTTAGAACACTTAAAGCACTTAAGTAATTCGACAGGAAGAAGAGGTGGACTGAGATGAGTGGAATTAAGAACCTGTAGAAAAAAGGAAGAAATTGAGGAGAAGTAAAAGAATAAGAGAATATTAATGATCGAATAATTTTGAACAGAAAAAATGTTTCTTCCTATTTCGTTGGATGTAATTGACAAAAACAGCGGGAGTCCTCGGTGATGATTTAGTGATGGGGACCTCTCGAACTAGTCTGGAGGAATCTTCAAGAAATAAACTAGGTGATTTCCGAATTACACTATCTCCGCACTTTATAATAACTTAGCCCGTCGATCAAATTGTAATGACAATTAAGCTCGCGGAGGACTCATATTTATACTCGCGAGGACGATATGCTCTTCTTTGTTTTTGGCAATCGATCATTGATTCTTCTAGGAATTGAATTGAAACGTGGAGGAATCTGATTGGACAGATTAATTAAGTTTATCTAGGTCTGGATATGCGCGAGCAACGTCAAATATTGATAAACAAAGATTTTCTAAGAGAGATTTAATTGGCCAACGACTAACCTTCTGGCTCCGCGACTTGGCTGCTCTGAGCCTTATCAGTTAAATTTATCAATTGGAAAATTGAATTTTAATTATTTTGATTATAATAATCAGTCTTTGATTTGCTGTATAATAAAAAAAATATTTATTCTTGAATTAGCAAAAAGAATAGTTTGTGGCAAATTTTCCACAAAAAAAAAGAATCGTGGCGTTTTTTAATATGAAAATTTTAAATAAATACAATTTGTAACTCAATTACAAATTTTTGTATTCATCGGGCACACTACTTATTCCGCATAGTTGTTAACCGAGAAAAGTTATATATTTTATTTTGTAGAGTCTGTATGACTGATATAATACTGACTATATTTACATGGTTTGATTTATACTGAAGTTATAATAATGATGTGATTATGAAACTGACCAATCACAGTCATTCCATTTTTCAGAAAAGTAGTTATGATTGGCAAGTTTATAATATCGATGTTATAATTTCAACGAAAATCGAACCATTTAAACGTAAAGTCTCTAAAAGAACAGAGTCTGGCCATCTCATGTTTTCAAACAGCTCAGGTTAGCTTGTCTTCACTATGGCAGCACGAATCATAATGTAAGGAAATGGCATGTTTATTGAAAAACTTGAGACATGAAATAATGGAAAACATTATTTATTAATGTATTCCATATTATAGATTAAAACTTCTATATAAACGTCGCATCTATCTATACAAACTTTATTATTTACTATGTTTAGAGTAAACGAACTATATCAATAAAAATTTTGTATTGTCTACTACTATGAAAAAAATATCAGAAATTCGAAATATTTATTCTTCGTATTAAAAAATGAACTTTTTGAAATCCTGTATTTTTGCCGTATAGGGGTGGGATATATGACTACTTATAAAGGAAAGGGGATAAGTACGGTTCATAAAAAATTTACAAATAATGCATATGAGTGAAACATAAAATGACATAATAACTTATAAAATGCATTTATAAAGTTTTATTAAGAAATAAGAATTATAAATATGTATATGAAGTAATAAATAATAATTACAATCTTCCTACAAGAATTAAGTTAATGAAATTATTGTGAATTGATTTGTAATAAATAGCGCCATCATAATTATAATCTACATAAAATCATTACTGTAAAGCATGTAAAAGACTTAGTGGTTATTTCGTGATACATAAGTGTACAGAAATAGTAAAGCATTGTATGACAAAATACAAGTGCTTTGCTTTTGTATTCTTTGTTGTCTTGTATATACTGTTTGAAATACGGTATTTTTAACAGGTGAGATTAATGCCCAAAGCATATGAAATGCACAGATTGGATTCAGTACACTAAATGCAATAAATACATTACATGAAAAATTACCTTATGTAATAATACTTGTAATATATGTAGGAAGCTTATAATTTATTATTTCAAATACATATTTACCATTTTTATTCCTTACTAAAACTTTGTAAACATATTTTATAAGTTATTGTGTCATTTTACGTTTTATTTATTATGTCTTATTTATTATGTCTTATTTAAGTATTATTTGTAATTTTTTCATAAATTGTACATATCCTCTTCTTATGAGTAGCCGTACATCTTATCTCTATGGAATATAAGGCAAAAATGCAAGAGTTTTAAAAAGTTTCTTTTTAATACGAAAATATTTCGAATTTTTAATATTTTTTTCATAGTAATAAACAATACAAAAGTTTTTACTGATATAGTTTGTTTATCTTAAAAATAATAAATAATACTTAATAAATAAAGTTTTTGTTATGTGCGGCGTATACAGGGAATAATAAAATTGCAAAATGGGAGAGGACTTTTCGTCTCAGTTGTTTATTAAGAAAAGCACTACGTGATTAATGGGCATTATTTCAGTTACCCTGTACCGGAGTTATTCAATGTTTTTTTGTTTGAGATCGCTCGCTATAAATTACATTGTAATTAACTACAATACCATGTATACAACGCGAGTTCTCGAATTTTCTAGAAATTGCCAATGAACTGAAAGTTCTCTTTTGTTTATCTGAAAATCAAAATTTGATTTTTTAATAAGGTTTAAACAGAATTTATGTTATACACTCGCAAAAACATTCAGTTATAACGGCACTCTAATCTAATGATAATTGTGGTGTCCTTGTGATACAATTAGTGTTACGTACTCAAACGCCAGCCATTCACTTGCAATTTTAATCGCGCACGGCAAGACATGTTTTCTCGAAACCGAACTTTTGGATCACCAATCACGATGTCTATAAGTCATTGCAAAATTCATAATTTGGTCAAATTTCATTGGCGATGGCTTAAGGACTCCTATATTCGGCCAAATATATATAATGCTACATTCGAATGTTGCACTTGCTTAATCAATCGCCTTCGAGAAATTTAACAGATTTTCGCCGCTAGAAAATCTGCCGATTTGTTGCTATCCATCGCGCTAACATTATTAGTCAACCGTCGTGAGGGATATTCGTATTTTAATTTAAAGCTTCCGATTTGAAAGCAATTTCAAATTATCTGTGTAATCAAAGGATGTTATTGATAACCCTTAAATGTCACACATCAAAAAATCACACTGATATCACATGGAATTAATTGAACCCCAACGTGAAAATGTATATACTATTCCTAAAGATTTTAAAGCATACTCTTTTTAAACAAATAAATTGTATTTTTTTAATTTTTAATATTTTTCACAAAAAATTTGAAGTTGTACTCTTGAGATAGTATATATGCGATTGAAAAAGCTTTGGGATCTTTTAGACCCCCAGTGGTATTTAAGGGTTAAAATAAAGAAAACTCTTTGTTTTGTAAAAAAAGACAAATTAAAATTGACTCTTTGTTGTCACTTTGTTGTCACTAGAAAAACTTCTTGTCGCTCACTTATCTTTTCTCAAACATTGGTTCTTTGAGTCGGATTCTCGCCGGTTGTCGTGGAAGTACATCCGTCGTATTCAGTGCATTTGGCGACTATAAGAACAAAAAAAAAACATGTGAGTGAGTTAGGAATGTGGACATAAATACTTTGTTAATCCGAAATAACATCCACGATCGCATAGGCATCAAATTTGAAGGAAATGAGTGCAGTTAATCACTCTCCATGCTGTCGAAACTCGCCTGACTCTTCTCGATCAGCTGTGGGCTAAATTTGAAAGACAGCACAAGCTTATCCGAGCACAATATAAAGAATTTTTCGACAAAAGTGAATACAGTACGACTCAATTTGATTCCGCCGAAAATACGTTTGTGTAGCCTGTTAAACAATGACGAAATTCAAAAGTGAACGTTCGGATTCCGCTTCTCCCAATGAATCGATAAACGATCTTCTCGCCAAATCAGCACTGCTGTGTCTTAAAATTTGATCGTTCTCTGGCGTGTTCGAAGACTGGCCGTCATTTCGAGACATGTCTTGTGTCCATCGTCGGGAATCCTTTCATCTCAAACGTGGAGAAGTTCGATCACTTGAAGAATTGCTTGGAAGGTCCAGCTGGAATATTAATACGCCCATTAGCTATGACTGAAGACAATTATTCGCGTACGTAGGCATTGCTGCGCAAATACTAAGTAAATACGAAAATAAAAAGGAGTTATCATGCTCTAATTTTTGTACGTTTATCATTGTGCCAAAAATGAAAAGCAATACATCCGAAGAGTTCAATCGCATTTGTAATGCAGCCATCAGTGCTGTAAACGTTCAAGAAAGCATCGAAAGATCAATTAATTCTCATCAATTAATTCTCTTCGATCTCTTTAATCATCTCATCATCGAGTTCTTTAACTCGAAGACTCGAGTGGAAATCTCACACGAATGACTCCATCGATCTGTATAAACATCACCAAAGTCTTCGGAGATCCACTCCGCGCAATCGCATGTCGCTAAACGCACGCCTCTAAATATGTTTTTTATGCAAGGGTAAACATAACATTATGATGTGCAAATAATTCAAGACAAAGTCTACAGCGAAAGATCGTCGCGGAAACACACCGATTGTGTTACAATGTTGTGTTGTCTCGACTCTCACACGATCGCGAAGTATCAATCTGAGACGTGCACCACATGCAAAGCTAGACTTGCTTCTTCACGAAGCATACGCTACTTCTAAACCCGCCGAAGTGAGCGCGCTGTCCGCTGTGCGTCTGGACGAGGACTATAAGGTCGATTTGTAAGGGCGATTCTACTAACAACCGCTAGACTCACTGTTACTGATCGCCACGGAGACCCGCATTCTGTGTGTGTCAGGACGCCAATTGATCGGAAGTCTCACTGATTTTTAAAGCACTGGTGCAACGCTTGCGTCTATCAAGATCTCGAGCAGCAATCTTAATTTTCGGAATAGACGGCTTTCAGACTCCAGTCGTGGGAAGGCTCTCAACATTACATCAAGGATTAATAGAGCACAAGTCAACGCTGTCACTTTTATCCTGCCGTGTTTTTCCCTCTATTAAGGCGTGATTGCTAAATGCAATATTACGTGGCCCCACATCAAGGGCCTCCAACTCGCTGATTTACAGTTCGTGACTACCGATTGAGTTGCTGCTCAGTACAAAAGTGTGCTCTATTACCTTGCAGGGCCTTTGAAGGGGTGCTCCGCAAATCCCCGTTGCTTAGTGTACATTGCTCGGATGGAGTTTTTCAAGGGGTGGCGAAAATCGATCTATAATTCCACGTCGCTCCTTCCAGTGTACCGCAGATCACGAACTGGCCGCGTTTGTACAAAACGCGCTTTTGGGAGCAAGAAAGGGAACCTCTCGCTTCTACTGCCTTACGACTTTAATGAGCAATCATGTGAAGAGATCTTTTCTCGAACTCACACGTATATAGCTGCCGGACGATATATTACACTGTTTGCTTTGTTGTCAGCAATACTCAGTGACATCCGTCAGCCAGCCGAACGATTGCTGTCTGTTATGGAACAAAAATGTGAACGTGATGTTCGATTCGGGAAATTCTATTGTGATTTCCTAAAAGAGTACAAAGATTTAAATTACATGGAACTCGTGCCAAGGTCATCCAATCCACAAGAACAAGGAAAGTGCTACTTATCTCACAGAGTGTTCCAAGAATCAAGTATTATAATCAAACTTAGAGTATTATTCAACGGATTGCAGCGTACAAGGTGATCCGATCTCTAAATTCTTAGCTGTTAATTGATGCTAATTTATTATCAACATTTCCTGATGTATTTGATGTATTTCCTGATGATTGACGAGCTGGCGATGACAAGATGCGTTCGTGACAGATCTTGAGAAAATGTTACCGCCAGATCCTTGAACTTCCTGAAGACGGAGACTATCAGCATATTCTCTGGCGTCATTCGGTTAGCGAATACAGATTGAACACTGTCACATACAGGTTATCGTGCGCGCCATTTCTCGCAATTCGTTCATTCTGTCAACTCGCTGAATCAAGATTTCTGCGAGACTTCGCCGGGCAAGACAACGCGACAGCTACATCGACGACATCGTGACCGGAGTGCACATCAAATTCGAAGCAATCGCGGTGCAAACGTCATGCTGAACTCCGTTAACTGTGTATAGCGAGTTTTCCCTTAAAAAATGAATCGCCAATTGCTCTGAAATTCTTGTTGGAATTCCTACAGAACTGTCTCTGATTCGCATTCATAGGAGCACGAGAACCATGCCATGCTAGGGCTGCAGTGACATCCAGTCGACGACAAGTTTGCATTCACGATTTAGTCCTGCGCTATTGCCGATTTTACGAAGAGAAATATGCTCTTGGAAAGTGCGACTGTTTGACCCGCTCGGATGGCTAATACCATAATCTCGCCAAGATTCTCATTTAGTCCGCGTGGTTGCAGCGACTGGAATGGGACTTTCCGTTTTCATCAGCAGATGCTTGCCAATGACAACGATTCTTGGAAGAACTTTCACAGCTTGAACGATTGATTCTTCGAATTAATAGATGGCTGGGAACGAGGGGCAGTGCCGAGGATTCGCAATGGAACTGCATGGATTTGCCAATGCGTTCGAGAGGACATACCCTGCCGTGATCTACTTTCATCTCATCCATGCGGACAGCGTTGTGATGTTTCTGCTAACAGCGAAAAACAAAGTTGCTCCAATCAAGCCCATTTCTTTGCCAAAAACTACGCGCCGCCGCTTTGTTAACAAACTTGATTGTATACACACACACACACACGCACGCACGCACGCACGCACGCACACACCGTTTTAGGTTATTTACAGCTTCTGTTAATTATGTATATGATCTCATTCCAAAGTTACACTGCACTGAATTCAAGGGTATGTCTGCCAGTGGAAGATCTATGTGACCAATCGCGTGTCACTAATCCTGCTCTTGAATGCTCAATAATGTTAAGTTCCTGAAAAGGACAACACAGTCGATTGCATCCCGAGGGATAGCGCCAAGCGAGCTCGTCCATCATTCACTTTGATCAGAGTCCTCTTGGTTTTGCATGGATTCATTATAACTTGGCCCATCGGATACTATGAGATTCCTCTGGATGAAATATCTGAACAATCACCACTGTACATTGCCACTGCAATGCAAATTACCGGAGCTGCTACTCCGATTCTCCAGCTCTTGAGAGTTACAGCAAAATGCTTGTGTTGCACTCCAAAGAAATATCATTCACGGACCTTACACTGACGCCTGATGAGCTAAACAAAGCACTCCTTCGATGGCTCCAAGTGATCCAAGCATTATTCCGCTGAGGTCATCTCTGTCAGAAACCACAGCATAGCATTATCTTGAAATCAATTACGTGCATTAAATCCGTTCTTTGACGATCATGGAATTCTAAGAATCGGAAATCGTTTGAAACATGCTGTTCTGTCTCCTGACAAACGGCACTCAATGTTTACTCATCTCTACTGTACCTCCACAATCACACCTCACATGCTTGCTGATGGAATCTTATCACTGTCGAATATTCCATGGAGGAATGCAATTCATTCTAAGCTTGGTGAGATTACAATCTTTTGAATTCCTCAAGGACGAGCCGTTATGAAATACTATATTATTTGTACCTGGTACTGCACCGAGGAGAGGAGTTACGCTGCAGCTCGCTGTCAGTAAGTGATTTTCCGCCGGAATACATAACTTCTACTTGCCCGTTCCTTAAAATCGATATCGATTATGCTGTCCGACATTTATACGCACAAGTCGGAGACGTGGATACCGATCACACAAGCATTCATCGCCATTTTCGTGTATCTTTGCTCCAAGGCTACGCATCTTAAGATCACTTTTGACTATTCTGCGGATGCATTCCTGACCGCACTTCGGCGATTCATCTCACGGAGGACTGTGCTCGGATATTTATTCAGATTGTGACACGAACCTTACTGGCGCTGACAGACAGTTGAAAGAGCTTCTCCATGCATCCACCGACGGCCGTCATATTGCAAACGCTGCTGTTATAGAAGGAACCCGGTAGCATTTTAATTCACCATCCACACTATACTGGATTTGGACGTCTTTGGGAGATTGCTGTACCATCGACCAAGATACTGTACCATCACCTTCTTCTCGACAAATAATTGATAATACCACATTCACCTATGAAAAAATCTTACTCAGGAAGCGTGCCTGAATTCTCGGCCTCTACACTCTCCGATGATCTCGAAGATATCTCCGCGCTCATTCCAGGGCACTTACTTATCGGCGCTTTGTTGCTGGCTATTTCTGAACCAATTGACATCGCTGATGAAAAAGGCAGGAAATTTTCTGTCGCGATGGCAACATCTACAAAGGATGCGTGATCATTTTTGAGAAAGGTAGTCATGTGAATATCTGCATACCTTAGTCTCACATGTGGTTCAAGGCAATCGCAACTCTTCAGCTTGGCTCGCTATGCCTCATCTGAGATGATTTCACCAAGCAAATAGTTCTTGGACCGCATCATAAAGGTGCATCCTGGAGAAGTCGGAATGATCCAGGTAGCAACCATCTGCATCCAAGCTCGTCCGACCTCTAGAGAAACTGGTGTTGCCGGAAGACTCTGCCTTGATCACTCCGCCCAGAGACACATAAGAATGAAAATTGCGCAATAATTTGTACTGTGAATCACTCAACTCGTAACGTATTCATATAAAATAGTAAAAACAATAAGAATCTTATTGAATCGGCCATTACTTTTATTTCTTACTGTTAAGCATTCATGTTAATCTGTATATAACCGTATCTTTTGTAGTCTGTATCTTAACTTTGGTTGTTCTACTTACCACAAAGCTTGGTGGCATGTAATCAAGAAAGAGTCAGTTCGCATATAGTTTTCGTGAATTTATTTCGATTCACTTTACTTCATGATTAAACAAGATTGATTCAACACCAACGCGTATCTTATTTTTGTGCAATGATTAATAATTGAAAACATAATTTTCTAATCTTAAAATAACACAACATGAACTAAAAGCAGGCGTAGAAATATGCGACATTATGTAGGGTGCGTTCTTTTACGTATTAGATTTGACAGCCGCTGCGCATCGGATCTGCCGGCTGCGCAGCTGATTTGAGAGAATGGAGATGTGCGCTCGTTTCTTAAAATGCAAGATTTAAAATTAAAGAAAAATCGTAAAAAGTCAAATGGATACTATAATTGATATACTATATAATGTTTTACCGATTATAATTAAGGGGCTGAAGTGTCCAAATTGTCGGGATTTCGCAGATCGATATAAATTTCCGAATTTACTGAACGGAATCAAAAATGCTATTACAGGATTAAAGTGGACGCAAAATTTGGGAGTGTTGCAATAGACTTTGATTAGATTAAAATCAGAAAAAAAGTTAAAAATTTACATTTTTTTCAACTTGTAAAGTCACCTAATGTAGATATTCCTTTAATATAAAAGTTTTGTCTCATATGGACCACATGATAGTGTCCACCACTCAACGCATGATGTGCACAAACAATACTAAGTTTATGAAACTAAGATTAAAAGTTTTAAAAGAAAAATTTATATCGATCTGCAAATGAGGTGTATATGAACGCTGAGCGAAAACTCGGAATAGTAAACAAATAGTAATTGTGTCTAGCAGTAGGTATTCAATCTTCTAAAAAATGCGTTGCAATATGTTAGATAAGAACAGATGAATGTTCTTCGTTTGAGCGATTACAATGATATATAATAAGTATAAGAAATGAATGAAAGATATCACTTATCGAATTTGGAATTTAAAAAATCTGTACTCTCGACTTCGACTCAAGTTCAGTCGTCGATCCAGCATTAAGGATTTAATCAACAAAAATACAGATTTTACGATCACGCAGATTCGAAACGGCTGCGCAGATAATTTCAATCATCTACATATCCACTGTATTTATTACTAAAAGAACGAAAAGCTGCGTTGTAGTCGACTGCGCAATCGTGCTAAAAGAACGAATTACTGCAAGAACTGCAGTATTCAATGCTTAAAAGAACACACCCGTATTGTACACGAAATTACTATATTATCTGCTCCATCTAAGGCGCCGTGACCGATTTCGTCATTCAATCATGCATCTAGCGACATCTACAAAATCACCGACCGCTTTCATAATTTTGTCACAGTATAACGAGTCGGGCGGGAATGTTTGAAATCGCTCGTTATAAATCACATCGTGATTAATTACTATAGCATGTGTGTAACATGAGTTCTCGAATTTTTTAGAAATTGTCAATGAACTGTTCTTCTTTATTTATCTGAAAATCAGAATTTGATTTTTTAATAAGGTTTAATAAACAGAATTCATGTTGTATATGTTGTATACCCGAAAAATGTTCAGTTATAACGGCGCTCTAATCTAACGATAATTGGAGCGTTCGCGTGTCCTTGTGACACAATCGACATTACGTGCTCGAAAGCCAATCATTCAATTGAAATTTTAGACGCGCATGGCGAGAGAACGTTTTCTCGAAATCGAATCTTTGGATCATCAATCATGCGCGATGTCCAAAAATTTTGCGAAATTTCATTGGCGATGGACTAAGGGCTCCTTTGTTTGGCCGAACATAAAACGCTGAATTCGACCAGTGCTCGCTTAGTCAATCGCCTCCGAAAAGCTTAGCTTCGTTAGATTTTTGCCGCTCCGTAGAAAATCCGTCGATTTGTTGCTATTCATCGCGCTACATTGTTAATCAGCCGTCGTGATAGATATTCGTACTTTAATTCAAAAGTTTGAATCTGAAAGAAATTTCAAGTTATCTGTGTAATTAAAGGACATTATTAATTAAAATAAAGAAAACTCTTTGTTTTGTGAAAAAAGATAAGTTAAAATTGATTTCATGTTAACTAGCAAAAACCTCTTGTCATTCATTTATCTCTTCTCAAACATTTTTAAATATTTGTGTTCACAAAAAATTCGCATTCTAAACATAATAAAACGTTTCCTTATTTTTAATAATAAATGGCAATTTTTCATTTTAGAACAATTTACATGCATTTTATTCATAAAAAAATGCATAAAATTACATTGAGAAGGGCGCTGATGAGGAGAATAATAAAAACGAAATGTGAAATCAAAATAAAAAAGTCCGGCAAGCTTAACAAAAGTTGAGACAATATCCAAGCCTAGATAAAACAAACACATTCGTCCCAGTTCACGCTCGTCGTGAAACTATTAGGTGTACAAAAAAGTTCTGAGCTTTAGATTTGATACAACCGAAATAACAATTTAAATTTTATATATCTTCCCGCCTTTTTGTGGTTTTAAAGCGTTAACATTTGGCCTTCTAAA
>Ga0157364_1002171_pt1 | contig 17909 bp, 20 predicted proteins | sample AttsexASBM2_FD_111476 | JGI IMG/M metagenome (GOLD analysis project Ga0157364, IMG submission 111476) | Fungus gardens microbial communities from leaf cutter ant in Ribeirão Preto, State of São Paulo, Brazil - Atta sexdens ASBM2 | ecosystem: Host-associated > Fungi > Mycelium > Unclassified ...
AATGCGATTCTCACCGATCTTCTATTCGCATATCCGTAAAAAATCATTTTTTTTAATTTATCACTTTACGAATATCGCTTTTTTTCTTTGTTTATACATTTTATATTCATAATAAAAATATAAAAAATTCATCTCTAATATTTGGTTTTATACGAAATATCAAGAATAAAATGCAAATTTATTCGAGGTTATATTATTTATATACAATTATGTATAACTGATATATGATGTCAGTAACAGACATAAATGATACTGATTTCTAGGTCATGTGTGGCGTTTAGTGGAAAAAATCGAATACTCGGAGTTGCAGCTAAGAATCAAATGGTAACCAATGTGAAGAACACTATTCATGGTTTTAAAAGATTATTAGGTAGAAAATATAATGATCCTCAAGTTCAATGCGAGTTGCGATTTCTTCCATATAAAATAACCCCGCAAGCTGATGGAAGTATCAATATACACGTAAGTATTGCATCAGTATGGAAAAGAATGATTTTGTTAATTTCTATTATCTTAATACTATTTGTGAGAACAACATAAATTGTAATTATAAAAACAAAAATAAAATTATTTAAAATAACCATAAAGTTTTCATTTATACTTTTATAAATAAAATATATTTATGTAAATGAAAAGGAAAAAAAGAAGAATGAGAGCAAATTTTGTGTAACAAATTTTAATGGTCTAACTTTCTTTTTATATAATTCTGTAACTACGAATCGAAAGTAATTTAGGCATTTTGCCAAGATTCTCTCGAGAGACTCGTATTTTATTTATATCTTTTAAGGATGCTATGACGATTCATTATATTGCATTATGTTATATAGATTTCATGAATATAAACATACACATTATCTAAAATTATATAATGTTTTACAATTGTTAAAAATTATTTTTAATATATTTTTATTATACAAATTTTTACTATATTTTCTTTATTGATATTTTAGGTACAATATCTGGGAGAAGAGCATGTTTTTTCACCAGAGCAAATTACTGCTATGCTCTTCACAAAATTGAAAGATATTTCTGAAACAGCACTACAAACTGCTGTTAATGATTGTGTCATATCAGTTCCTTCATATTTTACTCAAGCTGAACGTCAAGCTCTACTTGATGCTGCTAAGATTGCAGGCCTTAATGTTCTGAGGTTATTTAATGAGACCACTGCTACTGCTCTTTGTTATGGTATTTATAAGCAAGATTTGCCAGCGGCAGAAGCGTCTCCTAGAAACATTGTTTTTGTGGATTGCGGTAATGCCAGTTTGCAAGTGAGCGTTTGTGCCTTTCATAAAGGCAAACTTAAGGTTAGTACTAGAAAATCAACATGAACGTTACAACAAGATTAAAATTATGTCATTTAAAAACTTGAGAGAGATTACATTATTTTTATTTCATTATATTAAAGATGTTGGCAAGTACCGCCGATAATCAATTGGGTGGAAGAGATATCGACGTTATTTTGACGGAACATTTTTGTAATGAATTCAAAACGCGATATAACATTGACGCACACACTAATCCGCGAGCGTACTTAAGATTATTAGCAGAAGCGGAGAAACTGAAGAAACAAATGTCAGCTAATTCAACCACCCTTCCCTTAAATATTGAATGTTTTATGGATGAGAAGGATGTACACGCCGAGATGAAGCGTAATGACATGGAAGCACTATGTGCTCATTTGTTTGACCGTGTTGAGAAAACTCTTAAGCAATGTTTGTCAGATTCGAGTAAGTTCGCAAATAGTTAATATCTTCTACAGATTCTTCTACCTGATCACATTGCTCTTGTACTAATATTTGTTCCATTGTAAATTCTGTCCTAGACCAAAACTCTAGATTCGCAATTGCAATTTTTATGGAGAAAGTAAATATAATTTTATTTTGAAAAATAGTATTGACTTCTATGCAATCTCAAAAAACTTTTTTTTTTCTTTTCTTTTTTTTTCTCGAAAATTGATTTAATCATTATTTGTCTCTCTTCATATAACTTTTGTCTAAAATATTTTTTTGTGAAAGATATAAGAGCAAATATATTGACATAGGAATATAAAAATGATCCATGTACATTAGTACTCCGTTTAGTATTCCGTTTTGTACTATTAAGAATGTATAATTTGGCAGAATTGAAGCTAGAGGAAATTCATGCAGTCGAGTTGGCGGGAGGATCGAGCCGCGTTCCTGCTATTAAACGTTTAGTAGAGGAAATTTTCGGTCGACCGATATCGACAACATTGAATCAAGACGAAGCAGTTGCTCGTGGTTGCGCGTTACAGTGTGCTATGCTGAGCCCTGCCGTGCGTGTCCGTGAATTTTCTGTTACGGATATACAGCCATATCCTTTGAAATTGACGTGGGATGCTAATCAAGGTGAAGAAGGGTACGTACAATTATAATTTCCTGTTATCTTGCTATCTCACTAATAAAAATTAAATTAAATTAAATGATTTTTTTCTAACTTTATTTTTTTTAGCGAAATGGAAGTATTCGGGCATAATCATCCTGTGCCATTCTCAAAAATGTTGACGTTTTATCGTTCGAGTCCATTTACGCTATCAGCTAGTTACAGTGTAACACCTTCATGTTATCCCCAATCATATATTGGTATGGATTTAATTTTATTTACCTCGCTTAAGATTTTATTTCTTAAAGAAATCTTTAAAATAGAGTATATATGTATTTTATTCACACTTATCTTACATTTTACGCAGGAACGTTTACAATAAGGAACATAAAGGCTACGCCAGAGGGTGAATCGGCAAAAGTCAAGGTGAAGGTAAGAGTGAATTTGAACGGTATTTTAACCATTGCGTCGGCTTCGCTTATCGAAAAACGTGAGCCAACTCAACAAGAGAAGGAAGAAGAGGAAGCTCAACAACAGCAGCAACGACAGAATAACATGGATGTTGACTCACAAGCGACAAATAAAAAAGATAAATCTGATCAAGATGCACAGGCTAACGAACCACCAGCTCCAGAGGTTTGTAATTTCGTCGTAATATTTTAAAGCTTATGAAAAGGGATAGCGGTCTTAGAATAGAATATTAGTGATTCTGATTTGTCAATAAATATGTTACGGTATATGGAGTATGTAAAGTTTGGAATCATTCTATGCTGGTGTGCGATCTTGTGCGTTGCCAGCTTTCAGGTGCATGACTATGTGAGTTTATTGTGGTTTAGGTGAGCATGGATAAGACACGACGGAACTCAGATGCTGATGATGGTGGAAAAGGTGCTGGGGGTTCTGCCCCTTCCTACTCCTCCAGGATTCTCTCTTGGTTCGGCTCGGTACGGGGCATACTATCTCTTACTTGGACCCATACGCATATATCCATATTGAGACATGTGTGCGATAAATTCTCTAACCTCTTAATCATTGCTTTGTTGTGAGTTTTTATGAGCATTTTTTTGTATTTAGGGCCAATTAACTTGAATATTCTTTCTATCATGCTAGCTTTATCGCTTATTTTGAAACAGAAATTAGACTCTGTCACCGTAACAATGAATACGCAATAATTGCAATAATTGCCTTATATAATGCAAGCGATATACTTAATTTGATAACATTAAACACATTCTCGCACATTTTATTTTTTGATCAATTGCTTTTGCAATTGCAATTGAGTAATTAATTTGATTCACATTCCTTATATTTTCTGTAAAATAATTTTGAGAGAAATTTATCAAAATCCTTGATTTTGTAATTTTAATTTATAATGCATTTATTTTATATTTTAGGCTTTAGAAATATTTATTATTTTTATATTGTTTTTTATGCACCTTAACTTTTTTTATTGAGTATGTGAGTAGATAACAGTTTTATGTATTGTATTTTGTAAGCTAAACCTGTAGATTGGTATTAAATGCATGATGCATTTGGCTTAAGTTCATGTTTTAGATCCTGTGTCGATTTCTTCTGCAAACTCGACTATTCAACGGCACTATAAAGATTTAGAGAAAAATTGAGCTTGCTCTTTTATTAATATTACAGTATAAATAATATTACAGTACATAATAGCCTTTAACAATTCATTTTTTTTTTTTTGGTAATGCATATGGGTCCAAGAACAGCTGTGTTACAGCTGTGCTGTCTGTCTTTACTCTGCTATTCTATACACTGGGTCGCAGAAGGAAGAGACAGTGATATCTGATAAAAGCATTATACAAATATTCTTAAGTATAAAGGCAGGCAACACTGATTAGTTTTCAATTCGTATAGAAAGAAAAAAAAACAATTTAGTACATTATATGGATACGAATGTATAGATTATATAAACTTACTTTATACTATATTTTTGTTATGTGAAATGATACTATACGGATTCTAAACTACACACGAAAGTGTATACCCCATTATCCTTGTCTCATCTTTATCATCACCTGAATTCCATTTTAGTTTTTTCTATGTTAGAAAAATTTTGTTTACTTGATTTTGCATTCTTACATTAGAAACACATACACACAAAGATGTAAAATCACGTTAAAAACAAAAAAGCGTTTCAAGAAAGTATTGTAAAATAAGGTAAGTGTTTATGCAGATGAAATTTCTCAATTTATGTAAGCATATCTATTTTCATATAGTGCGCCTATTTGTTAAATCTTATTAAATAAATCTTATTAAATAAGAAATTATGAAAAATATTAAGTAATAAACTTTCTTGTAAACGATTTTTTTATTGGGTTCATGCAAAAAATACAGTGCCGAACAAAATATATTGATAAATATTTAGCAAATTTTTTTTATTTTAGGGAGACGATAAAAATGACGATAAAAGTAAAAAAAAGATTCCCATTCGTACAATTGATTTACCTATTGAAGCTAATGTTTGCGGACTATCTCTTCGAGATCTCGATGCTGCAATAGAAAAAGAAGTATGTATCATTTAAGATATATCTCAAGCATTATGTAACTTTTATGAACGTTGCATAATTTTGTCTACAATTATAGCGAAAAAACTTGTCAATGTAACATCGAATCATTATATAATTACATACATTTTGTTCATGAACAGGGTAAAATGATTGCTGAAGATAAACAGGAAAAAGAACGAGTTGACGCGCGTAATGCCTTGGAAGAATATGTTTATGATCTGCGTGCTAAATTGTCCGAAGAGGATCAATTAGCTACATTCATTACAGAAATGGATAAAGAAACATTGTGTCGTACATTAGATGATACTGAAAATTGGCTTTACGAAGAAGGAGAAGATTGTCAACGACAAGTTTATTCAGAACGATTGACGCGGTTGAAGGTATTATTTGATAAAATATTAATTATCGATTTATAATGTTCATCGGATTCGCTCCTACGTTTTGCAAGCTCTTGTGGATACTCGCGCTGATGGAAGATTTACGTGCAATAAACAACTCTGTTTAAAAAACGCAACATTTAGATTTATTATGCTACAATAATTGAAAGAGACACATAGGGGCGCATTCAATGTCTGAAACGACTCGCACGAATTTGTCGTGGAGTCGTTGTTACTCAGAGAGAATAGCGCGTCATTAGGAATCGGTCTTTATATACGGATAATAACGAGAAAATCTTCGCTCAGTTATAATAATATCTTATGCAAGTTTTCCTAGTTTTTATTTTTTAATAATTCTTGCCTTTATGAAATAGAATTTTTAAACACCCGTTTTCATTTTATTAGTCTCAGGGAGAACCAATAAAGGAAAGAAGATTCGAATTCGAAGGGAGATCGTACGCATTAGAAGAATTTGGAGTGGCGTTACAATTGGCTAAGAAAAATCTGGATCAAATAAAAATGTTGAATGGAAAGGATGACAAGTATTCTCATTTAACAGAGGAAGAAATGAAAACAGTTGAGAAAACTGTGCAAGAGAAATGGACATGGTTAGAGGAGAAACGTATTCTACTTGCGAGTACACTTCGCACGCAACAACCACCAGTTACTGTAGCGCAGATTCGAGCCGAGAAACAAGTAAGTATTGAAAAAAAATCAGTTGTAATCATAAACAATTTTCTTCTATTGTATTTATTTTTTCGTTATTTAGGCAATGGATAGTGTGGTACTACCTATTCTCAATAAGCCTAAACCTAAAGTAGAACCACCAAAGGAAGAAAAACCAAAAGATAAACCTGCTGATGAACAAAAAAATAATCAAAATCAAAATGCCCAAGGTAACAATCACAGTCAGTCTAATCAACAGCAGCAGCAACAAACAGAGGAAGAAAAAATGGATGTTGAGTAACGGTCGCCGCAACTTATGTGTTTTTATTAATGTTATATCTATTATAATTGAAATAGGAAGTATTTCATTTGGATAAATCATGTCTCAAAAATGCTTGACATGTTGTAGTCTTGCACATACAATTTTTTTTCTGTTTCTTGTTTATCTTTTTTCTTCGTAACATTTATTAATCACAAATTAAGCTATTTAATGACATATACTATCAGCATAAGCGTGTTACGCAGAAACTAAAGAGATGATGTAAATTTGTGAATTCATGTAATATGTGAAAAAAATATTCTTTTGCTTAAAAGCAGCTCGTTGGCATTCGTAATATATATTATTACAAAAATAATTATAATCAGAATAAATTTTGGAGAAACATAATCGCGAATTATTGAAGCTTCTTTATAAAGAAGAAAATTGTTTTTCCTTTTTAAGTTTTTGGTACGCTTCTAAATGCACATAATTGAACTATACTGAATAAATATTTCAAAAGGATTTTGAAAACTATTGCCAGTAGAAAAAATTATGACTTTTAATGTATAGAGCGAGTGCTGCAATTTTATACAAATTAATGTGAACAACAGGTAATTTTTAAATTTATTACGTAACATCTAGTATATAAAAAGGATTTAAAGTATTTATTACAATATTTTAGTATTTATAAAAAAATATTGTAATAAATACTGTAAATTCTTTTTATGTAATAAATGTTTTTGTGTAATAAATGTAATAAATCTAACCATTACTTCTTGTTCACGTTAATTTGCACAAAATTAAGTTAGATATAATTGACTAAATTAAATTATGAACTAGATAATTTCGCTGGCGATCTTACGTATTTGATAATACAATTCATTCCAGCATTTTCGCATAGTTGACAGTAAATACTCTGTCACATTTTTTTGCTGCATTTATGATACTTAAATAAATTAATATTTCGTTAATTGAAATTGAAAATTTGCTTTAATTTTTGAATTAACATCTACAAAGATGTTACAAGAATTTATTGCAATTTCTTTTTTAATTTTAATTGGACTTGAATCGTTTTTGATGCAAAAATTTCATTTCCTAAAGAATTCTAATTCAACTAGATATATCATTGTACATAACTTGTAGGCATCTACACAATGACATAATATGTTTATCTCTCACGATATTTATATTGCTATATTTGCAGGACAGAAGATTCACAAAAATTATTAAGTTGTTCCTAGAATAAGCAAGATAGGTGGTCCATATTTCATTTTTATGCCTAACGTCGTTCCCACATCGCTAGCACCTAAGAATCGCAAATTATTACATATATATATATATATATATATATATATATATATATATATATATATATATATATATATTATATTTTCTATTATCAAGATATAAAAAATGAGTGTTAAAAATACTTTCCTTTTTTTGAATGATAAAAATTTTCACCATGTATGTAATGCGTTTTCTTTTCTTTTATTTATACATTTCACACCGTCACGTTATATTTATATACACTTTTATGTTTACAACAGATGAATCATCACATTTATTTTCCATCTATATATCTGGTAATTAGTTGAATATTCAGTCTTATTGAGATATTATGAATCAAATATATCATTTAATAAGCTTCATTCAACTTTCTGTAGAAACGTATATAAATTGTCACATTTTTATTCGACAAGTAATTTATGTTTAAAAAAAATTTGTTTGCTATTCCAAATTTTGTTTCAAATAAAAGAATCAAATATTGTTTTGATAACGTTTTTTTTTGCCACATTGCAATTAATTGAGTTGTATAAATTAATCATTATTCGTTCTATATTAATAACTCTACGTTTGTTTAATCTATTGTTATTTGTGATAAGCTAAAAGGTTTCGAAAAATTTTTCTTTTTATAAATATGGGATGCGTTCCAAAACTTCTTGACTCTGTTAACTCAAGTATAATTTTATCCATTGTTCACTGAATGTTGAACAAAGATAAAGAGAGTCGAGTTTTGGAATACCTTTGAACAAAATTTAAAATAAATAGTATGCAATCGTCATAAATTTTAAAATATTTACATATAAAGAAGGGAATATGGGCGTCTATCTTCAATAAACAAATAAAAATCACTAAAACTTTATATTGCCATTGTTACTTGCATTTTATAAAATTGTATAGATAAAAGTATTTGTGTTTTATCAAGAAAAGTTTCATCAAGAAAAAAATTTCATACACCATAAATTTATACTAATTCATCGTACATTTATTTGTACATGAAAATTCGTAATATTTTAATGTTTGTTATGGACATCGAATAATATACTGGAAATATGTAATGCATATATGTAACGTTTGAAGTTGTGGAATGTAAGTTGCTTTGTAAAAATTCATTTTTATATAAATTACATTGCGCAGATAGCATTAATTGTTAATTTTGGCAAATTGCAAATGGCTTTCAACTGATTACTGACTAAAGTAAAACTAAAAAAAAAGTATCGTTGATTGTTATGACAACACCTAAAAGTTTTACTTTACAATGCCACTTAGACCCGGTTCCACCAATGTTACTTTGACTTTAAGCAAGACTTAAAATTCTCTCTGTCTTGTTTTAAAAAGAGAGACAGAGAGTTTTAAGCCTTGCTTAAAATCAGAGTAACGTTGGTGCAATTGGCCTAAATATTATCCGAGACAAATGTGTTGACTGTGATTATGTCATAAGTGTATGATCACCAAGGTGTACTTAATAATAAAAAACTAATCTCTCTTAACCGCTGGTGTTCTTGACCGATCATCAAAGTATGCTCTGTATATAAAAACTCCTAAGGCAATATGTAACACTATTACTGCAATGCCAGCCGAATACACATTACTCGATACTGTGTTGAGACCTAATATACCTATAACATAAATAAAGCAAAGTCTTCATTAGTTGAAGAAAACAAAATATTTTAAAATATAATCCATAGATTCCACAAAAAAGGAATACATGGAAAAATAATTCTTTTTTATAATTATCTCTTCTCTATAAACTTGCTATGGTGTTGATTGCAATTTTCTCATTGCATTTATATTTATATATATATATATATGTTTCGTACCATCAAAGAGAAAGATTTTGCTTGTAAAGAAAGCGACCACAGGTAACGCGAGTATCACCACACTGTGATAAAAGACTGTCTTAAATGCTTGCAGCTCTGTTACTTCCTAAAATAAAAAAAAAATAATATCTACAGTAAACTGGTAAACTTTATCATGTAGACATGATTATACATAAATATATTATCGATCTTGAACTTACCTTTGTACCTGACATAATAGCGACTGTAATATGTGTATATCAAAGCAGCGAAATTAAAAAAATTGGTATTGACATAAATATCAGCTTTCTCAGTTAATTCTGCTGAATGAAATTTAATATCGATTCTTGTATATCGTTGCAACATGCGATGTCAGCAGGAACAAGGTTATGTTTTCAAGTAGTACAAGATAAGTTCCACTAGAGACGTTGCATGTACCCGGTTTCGTCACGTCCCTGAGTTTTCGTCGTTTTCATGTCAGTTAATTGCATGCGCCTTGCTGAAACAATCTTTATTTATAAAGTTATGTTTGTGTATGTATATACGTAGACATCTTGCGGCGACACAGCTGATTCACCTGATTGTTTACCGGAATAGAAAAATGAACGACCGTTTGCAATAACGGATATACTTTGCTCGTAGAGAAAAGTCACGTTAGTGGAATTCCGTTCAAACATGGGATGCTGCTACAGCTTTTGTAAAGAGGACAGTGGGCCACAGGTAAAATAATTGCGAAAATAGTTTTACTGCACTTTCAACATTTTCTTCCTTATCACCGATGCATGACAATTGTCGCAGTTAATACGCCTACTTGACGATAGTGATAACGTCTGATTGACATACCACATATATCTGTGTTATAATAATAAAGAAGTTATAATAATAGAAAGTAATATAAGTATAAATATAAATTGTATATTTTAAATATCTATTACAATGCTTATTTGCAGGGCGGAGAAGCAAATGAAAGAACACATTTGCTGGTAGATCCAGTCAGTAATAATACAAATGTACCGAGAGTTCATAGGTAGTTTATGTGCTTCAAGCACACAGATATTTTTGTGTTTGACATATTTCGAGCTCTCTTAAGTAAAATGAGATTATATCTTTTGTATTCTTCTTTCCAGTGACGATTATGTTAACCAATATGCAAGTTCCGTGCCTAAGAAGACAGATGAACAGAGTGCGTTGAATAGAATTTTACATGAAACTGCGGCGTGAGTAAATTTTTTCTTGTAAATTTCTTCTTTGATTTCTTTTATATGATTTATATTATATATTAATTTGCTTTGAAGATATAATTTTTTCTATAAGAATTTTGTTTTTAATCTTTTAACTGTTTTATATCATTTCGTCATGAATTTACTATACTGAATATTATAAAAAATATCACATAAAAGTAAATATATAATATTTAGAAGGAAAGAAGTTGCAGTTAAATTGCTGAAAAAAAATAGCTTTAACTCCATTATAAATAACCTTCATGGAATAATACAATTTTATTAATTTTCCCAGTATAAATTATTATAAAATAAATTATTCTAAAAATTGTAAGTTGATGTTATGATTATTTTTTTTACAGCAATGTTATTGATGTGGGCGCGTTAGACACTCATAATCTAGAACAACATGAATATATGGACAGATCTCGTGCGTATTCAAAGAGAATAGAATCGGGTCGAATTAAATTTCCTGAGGGTGCATCTTGCCTACTTAAAGATATACCTGCTCCAGAACGAACATTAGCTGCCGATCCACTTGCTACTGAAGACCAAGAATTGGTAAATATTTTACTTCATCTTTCTTGTATTTTCTTCGTTATGAGCACTAAGTTTGTCAATAATGAAAGTAATACATATATTAAATGTACAGATTACAGAAATGCTCAACAAGGCTGTGACAGCATTAGGCGATGTAAAAGTCGAACACAAGGAGGATTTGGTGGTTCCATTTCTATCGTGATCGTTGAATATCTGTCAAATTAATTTATAATTTCATCTCATTTGACTGGAATTTTAACATCATAAAAAAGAATATGTCAAAAATATATCGACCTAAGTCCGAGTTATAATTCTAGCTTACGCTAAGACAAAAGATCGATTGTAATGTATTATACAGAATGTTGAATTATTACTGCTGTTTATGCTTGCTATGTACTAATAGTTTCATGATTGTTAAATAGATATACAATTCTCTTTTATTTTTTATTTTAAAGTTTAGTGTTATTAAAATGTGCGCCATAATCTTTTATCTATGTGAAATTTTTATGTAAAAAATTAATTTGTTGTAATATTTATCGATAAGTACACACGCCTGCGCGCATGCGCGCGCGCGCACACACACGCACGCGCACACACACACACACACGCGCACACACACACACACACACATACGCGCACACATACACATACATATCTCGTCACTATCTCTTAATAGCATATTTTTTGGCCAATTGCGAATCTGTTGTTTTCCTAGAAAAAATATCGAATGAGATTTTTGTCTCTCTTCCACATTATATCTTTAATAAAATATGATATTAAATACAAATTCTAAATAAAGTTTATTCAAAATGAATTGATAAATATAATTTTGCTATTTATTTGCACCCTCGAAATTTAATTTATAAAACGAGATTTTTGCTTTTAATTGTTAATTATTAGCTGTTAATTATAATTTTTCAACTATCATTGCCTGAACATTTTTCAAAAGAAAAATCAATTCCAAAGTGACCAAAGAATGTGCTAATTTATGTAATAATAGCAGGACACTTCGTATATACATATCTTCAGATAAAAATAAGAAAAAGAATACTATTTTATCATTGTTCAATAAATTCAATCGAATCTTACATAACTATGATTTTGTAATTATTATTATAATTCTTTTACTATTGTGAAGAAAGGTTTAACGCAAATTTATTGCCTTCGGAAAATTGCAAGGAATTTGTAAAGAATTTTGAATGACAATATTAAATTATGTAAGGTATTTCATAATGTAACTTATAATTATTTATAAATAATAAAAATTTTTCTATTTTGCAGTGATAAATATAAGTGTGATAAATGTTAACTAACTTGTAATTAGTATTAATATTTATATAGTAACAGATGTATAATTAATGCAAAATTAAGAAGAATGAGAAACATTTCTTTCGATATATTTTATTCTTTTGTACTTTTTCAAGCCTCTGAAATTCTTTTGTATTCTTTCAAGCCTCTTTAGAACTTTTAACTCTAATTAGTCCAAGACGATAAGTTACAGCTAGAAAACATTTTTACTTTGTATGCACGCACGCAGGTGTTTGTGTGTATTTTTAAACAAATCAAATTATTTTTATTAAGGAAAATTCAAATATAAATATATATTTTGTTCGATTTATTTTTTAAATAGAAAAGAAAATCAAACAAAAATCCATAGAGCATAGAATTTATAGCAATATCGATGCAAAATCTTTGTAATATTGCTACAACTTTTATGCAACTTCGTGCTGTAGAAGAACTGTACTGTAATTAATTGTAAACAAAAATTAAAAAAATTTTTTTCACAATAGGTATGTAGTTTAATTTTTCTTTACTATTCCTTTAAATTCAGGATTAAAATATTTTGTTATACATCTTTCTCAGATACGAATTTTTTTTTAATTTGAATTTAAAATTATTCGATTGAAAATTTGAGCAATAAAAACTATGAAATTGTGCGTTGATTTTACATTGGTTTCGATTTTATTGTTATCTTGTTGAAAAATATTCAATTATTTCAATTGTTCAAATAGAAAGAAAAAAAAACGAATAAAAACACCGTATTGTATTTATTGTAAACAGTTCATTGTTTTCTTTCACTTAATTTTATATTTAATTATTTTCCTAAATTTTAATCAAAGTATCTTGATACATCTCCAAATCCAAATTTATAATAAGATTTGAACTTGAAATTGTTTTAAATATTCTAAATAATATTAACAAACTATAAAAAAAATTTTACAATATTAGTTCTGCAATAGTATGGTATAAATGAATTTATAATGAGTTATCAGAAAGAAATAGGAGAGACTTTATCCTTTAAGACAGTTGTATCAACGTTATTTTGATTTTAAGCGAAATTTAACTCTATTTTGTTTTAAAACCGAAAAGAGACAAGGACAAAGAGAATTTTAAGCTTCGCTTAACATTAAAGTTGGTACAACCTAACACAAATTAATAAGAAGAATTTTTGGAAAGTGATACAATGTACAGTTTAAACCACGCGCTTGAAGGGAGAGGGATGAGACGCGTAACTCGATTGGCGCTCCGCATAGAGGCGCGGAGGGGCATCGACCGGTCTTGGATCGGACTGCCATCGGACTGGCAGTTCACCTCCTTCAGTGCCACCAATACACAAGAGCTGAGGACGGTCTTTCGCCGACCATTGGTCCTCAATTCGTCGACCAATTGGGAAAGTGCCCACGAAAATATCCAATGTAAGTTCACAAATTATCAAACATCAGCCCGATACGCGGCAATGGTCGTGCGCCCACGTTCGCGATTTAACGTCGATTTCGCGATCGCGTCGCGTGTTTCTCCGCGCGAGCCAGCGCCTTCGCGACGCCAAAAAAGCCATTGCCACACGGCCATGTTTGCTGAGGCGATATCGTGCTCTCTTTCCACGGACGTCCGATGGCGATCGACCCAGGTTTTCCTTGTCGCGGTTGAACGTCGCGTATCCTCACGAACAATATGTTCGCGGACCGCAGCATCGGCGGTTGCGTCGCTCGGCGTCGCTCACGCGAATCTCCATTGAGACGTCTCGGAACGTTACCGCGAAACGGCGCGAATCCCACGAGACGACGCGCATCCCTTCTTTCATGTGCATGCGTGTGCATTCTGGTGCATTCACTCGTCGGGCAACGCTCTCTTCTAGGCACTCTCACTATTCGTCTCATCCGCTCGCGATTTGCGAAACACAGCTTGGAGATCGCACGTCCTGCGCGCGCGAAACCACACGTGGTCCATGCATCAAGCGAAATGGCTTGCTCTAAACAGTCCAAACACTCCAAACTCGCTTGGCGCGATCGCCACGTCGGCGGGCTACGTTGCATTTCTATAAATGCCTCGTAAAACTTCACGCACCGTTAACCTAATAACGATGATGCAAATTGAATGATGATACACTGATGAATATACGATTGTATCAATGATATCTTTTGGTATCTATTTTAGTCTTATTTACGATATGTATATATTTCTGAAGTATTATTTTGTTAATTTTTTTTTTTTACTTTATTGTAGCAAAGATTTATTATGGAGCAACTTAGCGAAGGACAGGCGGTTGTAGTCGGTAGTACCGGTGGAGCTGTACAAGTTGTTCAAATGGGCCAAGGTGGACAAACTATGATGCTTCCACAAGCGATACAAGTAGCAGCGACACAAGTAGCGCCTAATGGACAGATCCAAGTTGTTCCAGTTTCTAGCCTGACCAGTACTGGTCAACAGATAGTTATTCAGCAACCACAAACGCCACAAATTATTCAAACTCCCGATGGACAAACCTACATCTATCAACCTGTACAATTAGAAGGTCAAGTGCAACAAGCCCAACCAACAGGTAAGTTGAAAACGTATCTATTTCATGCATCTTAACATCTTTGTATAAATAATTCTCAACATCTTTTGTTTACAGTTATAAATTTTAATGGTAATCTCATGCAAATTGCTGGTACAACATCACAGACTGCAACTACTGCTGCTAGTACAACCCCAGTACAACCTTTGGGTAGTCCTACGTCAACAGTGTCACAAGGAGGGAATGTTGTCATGGTAATAATTTATAGAAAATTTTTATTTATGTAGTTTACATTAATGTTTATAGATATCTTAGATTGCGTAGATTGATTTCTCTAATAACTATTGAATAATATTATAGGTATTATTATATGATAACAAAAACAAAATAGATAATAAGAATCTATGCAGAAAACGATGCGTATTTACCTTAATAAATAAATTTAATATTAACGGCAGCTACATAAAGTTGAAAAGGTAAAGAACACTAATGTACGTTTCGGTTCTAAGTCTTTACTGAAGGTTTTACTGAATGCTAAATCAAAGCCGAAACATATGTTATTGTTTTTTCCTCCTCAACCTATTGTCTATTTTGTTTTTGTTATTGTATTTTTTTTTTATTTTAGAAGTTCTTTTATCGTCATTACAAGGTTGCCACAAAACTGGAGATCAGAAAATTGTAAGAAATTAAAGAGAGTCGGAAAAATTAGGAAAAAGTTAGGAAATTTTACAAAATTTTCTGGGAAATTAAAATTCTTGACTTTAAAGAAGTTTAAGGTAGTATTACATTTATCATATGATAAATGTGGTTCATTTGACACTACAAATGTTTCGAAATTTTTGATTAATTCGGAAGAAAGAATTTTACTAACTGACCAATCAAAAAATGCTCAAAGCATTTGCAGCACCACGTGGATTGTAACAACAGATTTAAAGTTGACTGATTGACTATAGAATAGAGATCCGACAACTTCTCTTTTCTATCAATAGGCTTGAAAAATTGCTTTGTTGTATGACAAATGTGCAGAACAGAGAGGTCGGATCTCTCTATCCCATAGCTAATGAACAGGCTTGAAAAATTCGTCATCCAACAAAAAACGGATGTAATATTTGGCTTAATATATAATGTATGTTATACCTACACAGTTTTGGAATACTATCAACTTAACAATTAAAATTGTAATGTCAACAATATTAATAATAATTTATATTGTTAAATTAATTTCTCAACAAAATATTTAACAGTTTCCAAATTAGGACGAAGACACAAAACATTTCAAAATATTATTGAAAGTCAAGAAAAATCATGAAAATTTGTCTGAAAATCAGGAATAGAATTTTAAGATGAAGAATTTATGACTATCTTGTATTAGATTTCTATTGACATATGAACTTTCCGAGAATTAAGAACAATTAATGTCATCGCTATAATTAATTCACTATGTTATATTTTGTAATTAGATGGTACCAGGTAATAGCGGACAAACACAGTTCCAAAGAGTGGCATTGCCTAACGCTGAACTTCTCGAAGAAGAACCATTATATGTCAATGCAAAACAATACAGACGGATATTGAAGCGTCGTCAAGCTCGTGCTAAATTGGAAGCTGAAGGGAAGATACCTAAGGAAAGGCCAGTAAGTATCCTTCAATTTTTTTTGGACTTCAAAAATGAGCTTTTTAAAATATATATTTAAAATTGAGATTTTTATATTTATTTGAATATATTTATTTGAAACTTTTTAGTTTATTTTGAATACTATGTGGAATAATATGTGTGGAATATAAAATTATATATATGTTGCAAATTAATATAAATTTAATTTTTTTTATGTTACATGCTGTCATATTCATTTGCAATATATTTGAAAGAGATAAAAACAACAAAAAATTTAATTTCAGAAATATCTCCACGAATCTCGTCATCGACATGCGATGAATAGAATTCGTGGTGAAGGTGGCCGTTTCCATTCAGGTCAAGTGAAAAAACGAAAGTAAGTGATTACTTTGTACATACATATATATTTTTTAATACACGTTTTTCTTGTAAAAGAATAAGAAACAGTGTCTCATCTTGGTAATTTTACGCATATAAGAGTATAATGGTTCCAGTAGACAAAATGCAAATCGCTCCACGATTACCCAGCACATCACAACCTCAACCAGCACCGATAACGTTCATACTGTAGCAATAGCAGCTGCAAATGTAGGTGTACAATATCATGACACAGACAATATGGTATCCACGATTGTACTTGAAGTAAGATAATAGTTTCTATTCTCTCAGAGTCGCTTGTGATTTCGCAGAATGCGAATTACATTTGTCGTTTTCTAATTGTTTGTTGCAGAAGCCAAATATTCCTCTGCAAGATATGATCTCTGATGACGACATTGTTACTTCAAACAGTCGCTTGATGTAGATAATATTTGGATAATATTTGGAAAAAGGAACAAGAATCATGTGTCAGTGATTATATTGAACATCTACATTTTTTGTATGTGTAAATATTCTTGGTGCGATGTATAATATAAGTATAATTCATACAAAGAATGTAATTTTTCGATATGAAACTGTACATAAAGTATTCCAGATTACATTTTACTTTAAATTTCTCAATGAATTTAGATATTTTTTTAATAATGATCAAAGACTATTTTAATGAAATAAATTCTATTTGAATTTCTAAAAATAAAAATAAAAAACAAGAATATTCTTGTCATAATATTAGATATCAATGTTATATTACAAATTCATTACAAAATGCCTATTTTTTGCCTATATTTCAACAATTAATCTAAGGTTTATTTGAAATCAGTTGCAGAATATGAAAAATGATCGAATATTTAATAATGTTTGATATATAACATATTACAAAAATATATAGCGTTAAAGAAAGTGAAAATAAATAATTTTGACATTCAATAATTTTGTTAAAGAAAATAAATTAATTTCTAAATTAGCAAAAAAATGTGTTTTCTATTGTTCTGGAGCACTTTGAGTATGTATACATATGTGTATATATGTATACGCATACACACACATACGCACACAATTTTCAATTTTATATATATATATATATATATATATATATATATACATACACACACACACACACACACA
>Ga0157364_1002172_pt1 | contig 17907 bp, 6 predicted proteins | sample AttsexASBM2_FD_111476 | JGI IMG/M metagenome (GOLD analysis project Ga0157364, IMG submission 111476) | Fungus gardens microbial communities from leaf cutter ant in Ribeirão Preto, State of São Paulo, Brazil - Atta sexdens ASBM2 | ecosystem: Host-associated > Fungi > Mycelium > Unclassified ...
AATTTTTTCACCCGATTAAATTAGAAGATTGCAATCATGTTAACTACCGACACATGTTTTTCTTTATATATTTTGTTTTTACGTAATGTAAAAATTAATACATATTTTTACGGGAAAAAGGCTGCCATGATCAAAAGTCACCCATATATTTATCAATATATTTTTTGATTATAAGAACTAACTATAGTACGATTGATAATCGTAAAATTGACGTAATGGTTATGGCTGTAGAGATATGTTCATTACAAATGTATTGATGGGCGAAAATTATCATTATTTCTGATGGCAACCGTAACCTTTTTTCTGTGTAACCATTCATTCCAAATTTTGTAAATTTACTAAAAATGTAGGCAAGTAAATGTATAAATACATAGAAGAATATATGCAATTGTTTTCTTCAAGAAAGTTCTCAAAAGTAAGCCACATTTTCGCACTCTGAACTAGAATATTATCTTGGACCATATAAAGTGATATAAATTGTTTGTTCGTTTTACTAACTTTTAGAGATAGTGATAAAATTTTTTTAATTTAGTTTTTAAATTTTATTCTCCAACATGGCAAAGAGGTTTATGTTTTTAAATAAAATCACAATTTTTCTTAAATATTTTCTTAAATCAATTCTGTAATAAGAATATTGAGATGAAATGATTGAAAAATGAAGTATTTAATGTTTTATCAATTTATAATATTGTTTAAAATTTCTCTAAGAAAATACCAAAAATTCCAAATTTTCAAAAAAAATTAAATAAATAAAAATTTGAAAATTTTCTATTTGTAAGTTAAAAAATCATCAAAATTTTTTTATAAATAAATTAAATGACAAATAAATTTAATACTATCCAATAAGTAATATTCAAACTCCAAACAATGCCATTCATGTTTGTCTTTTTTATCTTGTTTTTAAAAGTAAACTATTTTTTTGCATTACTTATAAACTACAATGCAGAATACAAAATAGATATCTACTTCGCCATTTTGCCATTAAAATTTCAATGCAGATCGGTAAGTAATTTATAATTTTATTTGTCATTTTGTTGTATTTTTAAAAGGTTTACTTATACTTGAATGAACCCCTCGGAAAACATTTTTTTACTAATGGCTCCGATCTGGCAACCCTTCAGTTGCGACTCTTTCAGTCTAGGCAGCCCTAACTTAACCACCCCCTTTATGTTTCCCTTATATGCGCACGTATAATTGAACACGAGTATGTATGAAGCAATCCCTTCCCCCTTTCATACGTATGTCAAAGACGAAAACCTGCAATTCGGTGAACGTTCGCCTCTGGAAGAAAAAGAAAGATGGAGGACAGTGGAACGCCTACAGGAGACATGATTTATCCAGTACAAACATTTCATGAGTGACAATCCTAAAGGTTGTTTTATCTTGTATATATACATTTATATATATATCGTGTTTATTATATATATTAATAAGCAGTGTTACATAACTTTATTTTCTTTTAATAATAATAATTTTAATAACAATTTAAAAAAATAATAAGAAAAAACATCTATGAAGATGGAAGAGCAACAAAGTTTGTAAAAATTAAATATTACAAATATCTTTTTTTGGATTAAATAATTTTAAAACTTTTTTATACAAAATTGTTTTTTAAGCTAAAATTGTCTCTTAAACTTTGTAAATGTGATCTTTCCACCTCTAATAATATTTATTAAAAATAATATAAAACTAATTGTACTTTTGTATGCATAATTATTTTAAATTAGTAATTTTATTTTATTTTATTTTATTTTATTTTATTTTATCGCATTTTTAAATCATATCTACGTATCATTTCATTGCTACGTAAATTTCTATGCACTATGTGTAATTTTAAGTATAAAAATTCTTTTCTATAAAATTTATATTAAATCGAGTTATCTTTTCATAATATATTTGATACATCAAAATATGATGCAATTTTAACTTTGACAACAGAAGATTAAAATTGGAACTTATGTACACATGCGTGTAAATTAAATTGGATAAATATAGTAGTATTTTTCAATATCCTACTTTTACTTCTATAATTTTTAACAGAAATATAAAATAATATTTATGTATTTTAATTGTTTCGTAATTATTAACAAATGTAGGTACTTTAGTCAATACGTAGACATCATAAGTATTATTATTTGCATACCCATATTTTCATGTATTATATATTCATAATTTATAATATATTATTCTTTGTGCTCAAAATTAGTGTATATAGAAGATAATTTTTTCATGCAATACTTATAATTAGTATACTTATTATGATATATTTATATATATTTCTTGGATATAATTATATACACTATGAAAAAAAAGATGTGTGTGATGCAACTTTTTAAATATTTCCAAAATAATTAAATTAATATTTAAGATTATAATAAGATCTGATACCATGTTTGAAAAATCTTTATAGATAAAACCTGCTAAAACCGAAAATTGTAGAACAAGAGTTACTTGCAATGGCTTCATGCAAATGGTTCACGTCGCACCCTCAACGTTGCCGAACTCACCGTTCATCATGGACGAAGAATTCCCTCGTAAGTCGGCTCGTTAGCTCGTTATTTAGAAGCGATTTACGTGTACCCGCCCAGCCTCGTACATAGTTTCGGATCCTTGAGTAATCGCGGCCGTCGCCATTTGACATTTAAATCCGATAATCACGTTTTCCAGCTATGTGCAGGGTGGCCTCACCTTCGTAAGACGTATAACAGGCGTATAACAAACCAAAAGCTGCCATAATAATCCATATTTTCTCTTTCATGTTTCTTATACCAACAAGCGTTAAAGGATTTTTATAAAGGGCTTTTTTTCGTTTCTCATCGTAAAAAATCAAATTCAAAATATCAAATTATGAGAACGCCATCTTATTTTAAGACTTAATGTAATAAAACATTACGTTTTTTATTTTTAAATTTTTCTTAAAAGATATAAAATTTATTCTGCAATATGTATGTGAATTTATACTGGATAATCAGACAAAATTTAATTTTAAGTACAATACTAATTAATTTTTTTTTAACTCTTGAAATGTATAACATTAGATTAAGATGTAACATAATATTTTGTAAATAAAGTTTAGTCTCTTGCATTTAAATATTGATTGAAATATTTTTTATAAATATTTTGTATAACTCTACCGTTGTAACAATTTTGAGTCAAAATTATTACAAAAATGCACCCATTTATTTATATATCTCAATTCTTGGAAATAAAACCCTAAACCATGTGTATACAAAATCACATATCTATTATTGCATATTTATATAAAATCGTTTCTTAGGCAATTAAAATTGAGCAATCTTTAATTTTTTATCATTTACAATTATAATTCCTTCAAAAATATTCTAAAAATATTACAATTATAATTCTTTCAAATATCCTCAAAATATATTATGTAGATATATTAGATTACAATCAGAATAGTACTAAAGACAGTAGGACAATTCGCAAAAATCATAATCGGAAGACGCTTCTCGCGGATTCTTGCCACCCTGCCGGTACTCTACCGCCCCACTCCGCACTTTTTTGCATTAATTAAAAGCTCCTGCCTTCTCCAGTGGCACAGCCATCTTGGCAGCAGGCACGCCCCTTCTCCTTTGTTTTCGGACTTTTTTAATGATTCCTCAGCATGCAGCCTCAGGACGCAGTCTGCCTCTTTCTCTCTGTCCCTTTCCTTCTTTCGATTTCTTTTATCTCTTTCTTTTTCTTTTTCTATTTCTCTTTTTCTCTCCTTCATCGTTTTATATTTCTTCATCCTTCCTTACTACCCTTCTACTTTTTCACTATCAATACGTTCTGTCTTCGTCAAAATTTACGTGGTTACCATCTCCAACTCTCGTGCACGCATTAGCATCCGCATTTGAGCACGAGTGGATGCACATCAACGCGTAGAAATGTGCAATGCGTGTAAATGCATGCATGAAGAGATCAAGAAGGGTAATATCAATTCGCACAAAATGCGTCTGTGATAAACAAAGATAGACATAAGTCGTGAGACACACCAAAAATGAAGAACGTGAATGAGCGGAAATGTAGAAAAAGAGAAGGGAAAGAAAAAATAAACGAAGATCAAACAGAGAGAGAAACGGATTTAAATAAGAGAGATAGAGGACAAAAAGGGAAGACGAGATAGAAAAAGAGATATATGAGGAATATTCTCTTTGATTGTACGATAATGTACGATTAAGTCCTTTGGCAGACTCTGCCATTTTCTATATTTTAGTTTTTTATTAGCAGTGTGTGACATATTATACGTTAATATACTTCTTTCTTATTTTTTCTCTTTTCTTTTTTTATCTTCTTTCCATACCTAAATTACGAGACATCACCCGCGCCGATCGACACGCCCCATACAAGGATGTCATTGGTATATTTGATTTGATTTTAATATATTTCCGATTTGATTTTAATATATTTTGTTATATGTATTTTTATTTTCAATTTATTGCGCACACCGCTTTGCTATATTATAGAAAATTTTCTTTCATACTTCGTGCTTTAGTCTGATATTTATGCTTGACAATGACAAAAATATACGACATAAATAGCAATATAAATTGCATAAACAAATATAACAAATTATGCGAATAATACAAATTAAAGAAAAGAGTCGAAAATTTTTTAGAAGAAAAGAATGACTGATTGGATATCGATGGGAAAAGCGGCTGGTTAGTTTCTACGGACGTTAAAACGTGTTTTGGCGTATTTCAAAAACTTTTGGCACAACGCAAGCGCGTTGCTGAATAAAGCGACGCGATAGTAAAAAGGCAAACGAGACATCTGCTCTCGACAATGTTTGGACATGTCGTCGACGACACGCAACTTTTGTCCATTGGGATTTCAATATGGGTGCCTCCACTCAAACTCTGGAAAGCATAATGGAATATGTCATAAATATGAAAATCTGAAACGTTCTCTGTATTGGAGAAAGGTGTGATTCTGCTGAGAAATATTAGAAAATTTGCGGTATGCTTAACACATAACAAACTTAAGTCTTATTGTTGTAGTGATGTTTTACAATATTAAATTATCTTAATATAATTAAGATTACACAGAAAATGTTTAGGTATATTTTTTCAATTCTTTAATGCGGAAACTCTTTGAAATAATGTTTCTTGATAAATTTATTTTATATAGTAAATTCCATAAAAATATTCATTACATATAATCACATTTTACACAATATTTAACGATATATAATCTCTATCATATTATAAGCTTCCTCGAAAAAATTTATATAAATATTTTATGAAAATTTAATATAATAATAAATCAAATTTGTCAAGATTTATTATTTTTTATTATTATTTAGAAGCTATGAATTTATTAAATAATTGGAATTTGTTAAAACATCTTAATTTTATAAATATTTCCACAACTTTTATAATTAAATCATATTTTATATTGTTGATAAGCACTTGTCATAGTATATTGATGAATAAAAATCAAATAAATATAATCATTTATTATCTAATAAAAATATTCTCTATCGGTATATATTCAAAAATTTGTATTTATTTTTTTTTATTTAATAATCAAAATACATAACTGTCTGTAGAACGTGCACAGTTCTTTTTTAATATATTCAAACATTATTAATTTTAGAAAAATAATATTGTACTTTTTAACATGCTATGTGTTTGTTGGTTAATTTTTATTTATAAAATATTAGTAAAATATTTAGAATTAAAAATAATAAGTATATTTTGTATATAATTATTCAAAAAAGTTTAAAGCTTTATAAACATACTATGCTAGACATTACTACACTTCTAGAAATTTTCTATGCTATAAATTTTTAGTTATATACGTGTGTATGTGCAAACGTATATTATTAAAATAAAATAATGAGTTAATTCCACAAGTACCTATATACATATATGTGTATAACATTAAAATCTGACTGCATGTAGAATTAAAATCGAAATTTCAATAGATTCTTACGGATAATACGTGAATAGTTATAGATTTCAATGTTAGCTTTGTTTTAAATATATTACAGCATTGTGATGATTAAGCAAAATACATTATATGTATAAATCTTATTTTTTAAAAAAGAAAACAATATATAGTTCAACGAATAAATTTTGGAATCTTTGTTATGCCGACGGCACTCGTCAGCCGTCGGCATGTGACGGGCATCATTTATCTTTGTTTTTTCTCTATTTATAAATTATATAGTCAGTACGCAAACATAATATTTAATAGCGATAATAGTTTGTTTGTTTTCGTGTCAAAGAAAACAGTGGAATAAATCTATAATATGAGATATTGTAAATGCATATCATATAATGCCTTTTTCAATTATTCTTCTTATTTGCATTAAATAATTCTTTATAGTTTTTTTCTTATTTTTTATTATTTTTTTCTTATTGCCATTTTTTGAATTGTTAATAATAAGAAATATAATAATCCCATTAACTTATAATATGAATCATCAAATCTAACTTCTGTAATTCAACATATCCCATATTTTTCTATTAGTACGATCTTACTCTATCACAACATACAGAATTTATTGCCAAATATTTACCTTATTACTTTAAAGTTTAAAGGCTCATCTTAATGAAACTTGAAGACATCCAAATTCTAAAATCTTTTTTTACAACGACTACAGGCATGATCTAATAATAAATTTTCCACTAAATAATTTTCAATCCAAGAGCAATAAATTTATGGTGGAATCAATAGATAGTGTTTAATAGTTTAACAGAAACGCCGCTATCTCATATTAGATTTTATAGTATCTTATAATAGGGGGCTTTCTTCTATATATTATATATATATATATATATATATATATATATATATATATAATATATGAAACATACATTACTGTTTTTTATGTTCCATCGTTACACAGCGCTATATATTCTTGAAAATACTTGTTTATTTTATTTTCAACAAATTGTTTTCAATAATTTATACAAATTTATGATAATATATAATTTCTAAATTAATTAATGTATATAATGAAACGTAACTGCAGACCTTTTTAATATTGTAAAATTTACTGAGATTCATTATGCATTAGTTTAATAAATATGTAATTTCTTATTCAATATAGAATTCAAAACAATTATATGTAATGTGTAACAATTAAATTTACCGAAATTCTTAAGTAAATAGTAAAAGTTAATGTTTCATAAGAAAAGATTCTAGTAAATTCCTTAAAGTAGCCCTGATATTTTTTCTGGTGGCATGGAATGATTGAATTGATAAAATCCAATTTTCCAATTTTCTTATCGACATGTCACACTACAGTGAGAAAACGATTTTGTTGTGGATTTATGTCGTCGGAATTTGCGTTAGTCTCGATATTCAGAAATGCAATTTATGTGATATTACATTCCTGCTCTACGATTCATAATTTATTATGAAATTTGAAAAACTTTCTTATTGACATATTCATTCTTATTCTGCTTCTCTTTCCGCTACTATACTTTTATTTATACAAACTAGAACTATATTTTGTAATAAGCATAGCGTCTGCATAACAGAGATAATGAAATCATCTCGCGTATACTATAATAACAATTTTCGGTGTGCAAAAATATTTTTGTCTAATATTGTACACTTTAATATAGACTTATATATTACATATAATATTTCTTACTATTTCAAGACCATAAATAATGTATTGCTTAAAACTTTTAAATTAACTTTAAATTGTGTTGTATTCGTCATATTTTCTTTTCTTTCCCAAGATTTGTCCCAGTTATAAAATAAAGCAAACTAATATCTATTTTTTAAGTAGATATTAAAAGATAAAAAAATGTTCAAGACGATTATCATTAAAAAAATTATTAAAAGAATAAAGCTTTGTAACATTTATTCACGAATCGATTACATGAAATTGCTACATTTAATGTTACATTGTCACACTTGTAAAAACTAGCTATTTAAAAAAACTTATTGTAATAAATTTCCAAAAAAAAATTAATTTACTCTGCTATATATATATAAGTATGTTTGCAAACTAACAGAAATTCGAATTCTTGTTTTGTCGCTGGTTACGTGGCAAATATTTTTACCTGACTCAGGTATTTCTCTCTTCTGTCGATCAATTTAAATGCAGCAGTACAAAGGTGCGCGCGCGCGCGTTTTATAAATAATTCAATAAAAATGCAGCTCGACTAAAGCTTCCACAATACAAGCTAATTTGTTGAAGAATTAAGTTTTGAAACATGAGATGTAGCCGAGTTCTATTCTAGCCTTAAGAGCTGGACGCCTCTAGAAAAATTGTCACCTTTTCATGTTTGCTCCTTTTTGATCGGCTCGTTCACTATTCACTTTCATCCAAGATATTTGACCCATCGTATTTGTGAAATATTTTGAAATCTTAAATTCTTCTACTATTCGGCGCAATATTGACGGTAACATGTTTCTTTAGGCGATCCTTCAAGCATCAATTGATGAGTTTGTCGTTGTCAGTAACATTTTGTGGTTCAGATGTTTCATCACGTGACAGCTGAGCATTTGTACACTCTTTACCTTAAAAGATATAATACATTAATTATAAGAGCATATCCTCTTAATTACAATATATCCTTTGTAACGATATCCATCAAGTTTATAACACCGTTTCAAATTAAATTAAAAAGAAATCAATGAAGAAAAAATACTAAAGATTTACTACAGCTATAATTACGAATGTTACAAAATGCCAATCATCAGTAAAAAGTTATTTTAATCGTACTTCATGGGAGTATATTTTTGTTAATTAAAATAATTTATTCCTTGTCGTTTCATCGTATATATTTTGAACATAGCTTCAAATCTTTCCGCGTGTTTGAGGGGATCGCATAGTTGCTCGAATGAACATGTATTCTTCAAGAACAATGTGCTTACTACTCGCGTAATATAAAAAGAAAAAAAATTACTTGAATGCCACGTTTGATCATGCTTGCAAAGTAGGAGTATCGCAAGTTATTCATGCATATTACGTAACTAACAATAACTACTATGTATTTATTAAATTCAAGAAATGGCTATCACAACTATTCACCACGGATATCATAATGTGTTACAATATTTCTCATTCTCTCTCTCACACATATATTTCCGTGTAACTTGCTTTTTTCGCACGTCTTTCTCTTTCCTATTTTCGACCCACGCTTCCTTCGAGCACATCAGAAGTTTCAAACGAGGAAAACAACAGACTCGTTGTTACACCTCGTTTCTCTGCTTTCTGGGAGTGTTTACCTCGTCACTACCTGAGAAGCAGATTGGAAGTGCAAAGCAAATTGCGAACGCGAGTCGAAAAGTGTGTTTGCGTCCGTAGGATGCTCGTTGGATTCGCTGCTGAGTTCCAAGCAGCGGAGTGTCGTGAGTTACAAGCTTATTTCATATCGTACACGGGCGATGGTAATTACTGTTGCGAAAACAAAAAAAAATTTGTGTTATTATTTTTAATCGCGAATGTACTTGTCGCAAGTCGCAATGCGTTAAATGTTTGGACATAACATCATTATGATGAAGAACATGCTCATTTAAATGACGCAACCTCGACTTCCAAGACCTTACTTTCTTAAAATATTATTTGGATGTTTAAGCGTCATTTGTGAACGTTTTTCAATGTTTATGTTATTTTCTATTCACCTTGATATTTCCATCTTTGTTAACTAATTTGTATTGGATAACTTATTTATAGCATTTATTTTTATTGATAACATTAGTGTTGCTAGAGAGAGTTCATAAATTTAATTAATTATTTTACATTTAACTGATATACTTATATGTATATATGTGTATACACATATATATATATATATAAAATTTTATATATATATATAAAATTTAAATTTTATTAATGCAAATAATGCGAGTAACGATTATATTAACTAACACAATATATTTTTATCTCAAAATTACAATGTAACTAATTTTATGTATGTATGTATATATTGTTTGCATTAATAAAATTTAAAAATTAATATTAATTGATTTAATATGTTACGAAACATAATACAAAATTCACTTGTTCACTCATAATTAATTTTCATTGCATTAAAATTAGCTCTAATTTTTAGAATCAAATAATTCTTCATTTAAGAATTAATTCGAATTGTAATTACCTAGTTGAAGTCATCACATTGTCATTAATAGTGTCTGCATCAATTTCCTTAAATCATATTGATTCTTAATAAAATGAATTATATTGATAGATCCTTTCGTATATTCATTTCTTTTTCTCTCATCTCTTTTTTTTCCATTTTCTTCCTTTGCTCCTCTTTCTTTTTTTCTTTCTCGTACATATCGCGTACATATCCTCATACAATTTATCTTCATGTCTCAATCATCGACAATCATCGACACTGAAGATAAAGATAGAGTAAAAGGATGGATTTGGAGAAACGAAAATGATTGCTGGATAGTGACGATGGAAAGACCGGGAGATACGGAAAAATGTATGTGTCGAGCTATTTCAGCGGTTCGTGGAAGAGCTCGTTCGATTCTCAGTGTCTGGAAATAATTAGAAGCCGAGGTGGCCCGGGTGTTGCCACGGCAACCGCCAATCACAGGGCAAAGAAAAATTTTTCCCTTTATAACGCGCATTTTTCTGTGCTCGTCTTCGCATGGGCAGAAACGCGCGGGGCTCACGACGGCGTTTGCGTGGGTTGGTACGGGGATCGACAACGACGAAGGCGACGAGTACAAGTATGACGACGAGAGCAAGGAGGAAGCTGAATGGCGAAGTGATGGGCGGAGGTGGAGATAATGTATTCAGCGGCACGAGTGAAATACATAGATATACAGACACTAAGTTACACAACGGAATATACCAAGGCATCTCGATTGCATGTTACAGTCTACATGTGTTCATCTTCATGATTCGTCGATGGCGACGCAATCATAAATGACGAAAGCAATCTTTCTAGGAAGAAGTCTCGATAGTAATTCCGCATCTTAAATGACAAGAAATTGGATGACAAGAAGTAATTTGAAAATTAGTTACTTGTTAATTAAATTGCATTAGACAATTTAATTCTGTATCCCTTACGTAAACTACGAATACATGTGTATAATAGTCACAATGTGACTATTATAAATAAAATTAACTTACATAAATATATTATATTCTCTATTACCTTTTTATTAGCTATTTAAATTCCACTTTTATCATGCGCAATTGTTTTTAAATATATAACTTACTGTTAGTGTATATATACAGATAATTATAATGATGTTGTAATTAACGATAATTAATTAAACGCTAAGATTATACTAAGATTGATAAAATCACTTCATAAAGTAACTTGTCATCATTGTACGTTATTTACTGAAAAAAAAAATTCGTTACTTGTAACACATCGACGCGTTATTTTATTTGTTATAAGAAACGAGTAAAAATAAACTTGTTACAAGTACCAAGTCACTTTTTTTTCAATCCGTTACAAGTAACGATTAACTTTTCCAATTTGGTGTTATCATTAATCGCTATAAAAAAATCGCAACGTCAATACTGAATCGTTATTATAACAAAGTAACGATAAAAAGTAACGGCGTTACAAATATAATGCGTACTTCCATTCCCTACATTCACACACAACTTATGTTACATTTAAAAAAATATTTAAAAAAAATTGTTCTCATACATTTTATACTTGAAAGATATATAAATTACAAATTACTTATTGAATGATGGATGAAATAAATAGCTAAGTAAATGTTTATTATTGCAAGTGTTTTACATAAAGTCTTGATTGGTCTACTATTATATCACATTTTTATTAATAATATTTCTTGACAATCTTGACATATAAAAACAAACATGTTTATATGGTATGTTACTTGTCACTGTAAATAAATTAATAGAATTATTGCAAAATACTGCAGCAATGCACCGAGTAACAGCAACCATCTCATTAGAATCGAGGTGTCAGTTATTATTTTGTTTGTATGATGAGATAACATTGCACGTTAGAGACAGAAAGTTTCCTTTGATGTACTGCTTGCACTCGTAATATCAACTTTTTCATTTGATGTAAAAGGAAATGTCTTAGACGCTTTATACTATTTTTTGCTTTTAAACATGATGTTATCTTTTGCACGCGTGTAAACGCTTTGCAAGAGATAATATTGAGGTATTATTTTACATCTCAACAAAATTTATTATTGCTAATATAAAACGTTGTATTAATGTGTTGTTAATTTTATATTTACATAATAATCTTTTCAAAATTATTTTTTAATAAATAATACATTGAATTGCAATTTACATTACATGAGGGATTATGTCGATAATTATAAATTTATTATAATTGTCACAATTTATTTAAATTTTGTAAGTATAAATGTTTTAGGTAAATACTTTTTAATCTTTATCTTTAACAAATAAATCACATACAAAACATTTAAAATAACAAATACACACTGTTAAAAATGTTATAAAATCTAATGTATTTTTAAGTTACACAAGTAAAATTTTAAAATTTAATTTAATGATATTACATCAATGTATCTGAAAAATATATTTGTGTGTACATGTACACGGAGAGAACAATTTTGTTGAAGGAATCAGTTTAAATGTCCTATGCTGAAAGAAAAGAAATTAGCTGCAGCAAATTAAATGGTAAAATATGGCATAGCATTTTTAGTTGGCTGCAGAAACCAATTTTTGGTTGCAGCAACAAATTTTTAATTGCGTTAGCATGTCGCAGATATAGGATTTCGATAGATTAACATAAACAAAAATTGGCTGCAAACTGTTATTAACATAAACAAAAATTGACTGCAAAAATTGGAATTAAAAATTCTATGTCATATTCAGCCAATCTTTTCCTTCAGTATAGATACTTAAAAATTTTGACGATCTAACAAAATTATATTCAGATCTAGCTAAATTTTTGGGTACTTTGACAAAATTGTTCTTTTCGTATACATGAAAATTAATTCTCATAAAATTTTATGTGATTTTCATAAAATTTAATACATGTAAACATTAAGTAGAAGTAACATGTAAACATTAAATTTGAGTAACTTAATACTTCAGTAACTTAAATAACTTCATTTTCATTGATAATATTAAATGTCTATATTATTATATCTGCTTGAAATTTGTTTTCGTCACATATACATAAAATTTGTTATCTTTTTAAACAAATAAAATCAATAATATTAAAAGTAAACATTAAAAAAATTAATAACATTAAAACTTAATAATAATAATAATTAACAAATTATATAATAGTTTTGTTAGTAGTATTTTTGTTTCAGATAGGTTACTACGGCGGAATAAAGCTCGTTAATATGAAATTTTATTTTCATTCTGATATATTTTTCTCAATTACACGTGATTTAACTAAATATTTAAAGACTAAAAATTATCATTTCCTCCCACTAAATTATATTTCCAATAACAACATCATACAAATATCAATTACCCATTTACATTTTCAGAAATGATCATCGCGACATTTAAAAAATTTTTAAGTCAGCTTATGAGTCAAACACGATTAAAATGCTAATAAACTTAAATATAAATTACCAAGATAAAATACAAAAGAAGCCTTTTTATTTTAAAAGATAAATTTTTTTTTTAGTGTTTCTATAGCACATTAGTTGTTTAACGAAATATAATAACGTAAGAAAAATTAAGTATTACATATATATATATATATATATACATAGCTTATATATAACAGTAGAACTGTCCTAAAGTAATGTGCTAAATAAATAATCAAATTTAATGATACTTTCTTATAAACACTTGATAAATGTCGTCGTTTTTTTAATAATAAGAGACTGACACCTTTGGTAAAGTGTGGATTGAATGGTTCTTATTTTAATTAAATTTAGTAGTGAGCTAAAAAAAATTGTTTTGAACTGAACTGAAAGCTGTACCTGTTTTAATTAACTTATTCAAAGGATATCCAAAGCCGGATATGTAATGTCAGCGTTGTAGACATCTAAATGGGCGTCTTGAGATACATGGCAGGTCACACAACGATCCTGTATTATAACAGAACATTCAACACGTCGTCGATTGTTTTATTGAATGATATCTATGGCATGAATGATATATCTATATATATATAATGCATGTGGATTTATCAAGATTTATGAAAGTAAAATTATTATGAAAGTAAAATTCTTTGGTTAATCCTTAACTCGACAAATACTAGATAATACAAATCCGATATCAGAAGAATAATCATTTAATTTATATAATTTTTAGTTAAAATATATTTTTAAAATAATTAGAATATAAATATACGCATTTTTATTAATGATTTTTACAAGGATATAATTATAACTCTAATCATAAATTGAAATGTTGCAATATAATAAATGTTATACGATTTAATTTTTATAGCATTTTCTATATATATATTGGATATATCTATTTGTCTCTTAAGAAATTGACGTATTCTTATTTTACGTAATACATTGCAAATAATCAAATTGTTTTCCTAACATTATAATTAAACCATTATAAGGAAAACCGTGTTTCAAATCTATTATATTAATAGATTTTATTCTAATTTTGAGTCATTGCATGATTTTATTTGGAAAACAATATGTAATTCTTTTCAAAATAAACTCTATGATCAATACTTTCATTGAAGCTTTATTTGTGCATAATCGCATTGATTGTCGATTGACATAATCTCAATACGGACTATGAATCAGGAGTAAAGATCCTTTGGTGTCTCAGGTTTCTCGCGGTCAAAATTTCTTCCGGTGATCGCGAGTCGTGCACAAAATGTCGTGTAACATGACACGTATCCCTTCTGCTTAAGCACGTGGGAAGAAATCGGCCAAAGTACGTATGTGCTCATAATAGAAATTCAGAAACTACCGATGAAAAGGATATGTTTCAAAACATGTCAGCTTCAATATCGACGCTAACCATCGATCCGATTCACATTCAATAGCCACGATATTCCACTTCCGAGCTTTTAAAACAAGCGATACATTATTCAAATTCGATTCCTTATTCAAATAGTATTTTTATATAAGCCATAAATAATAGTAATTATTATATTAGACAAAATAATTTTGTAGGTAAAACCTCTACTTATAAAAAAATATTATAAGAATCTAAACTATATTATAAAAATCAGCTTTTTTGAATGTCATTTTAATTTCATGATTCTATACATATATTGAATCAGTTCATCAGTTAATTACAAAGATTGATCAATTATTTCAAAATTAATTAATGATCATGCTGCGATCCATATCACTTCGTTCCAGATACATATACAATTGTATTCGCATTATACATAATTAATGCACGCACTTGTAACTAATAAAAGCTTTCAGTCAACTTGTGAATATTTCAATATTTAATATGTGATTTACATTTAGAAACAAATATGTTATGTATATTATATTCTTCAAATTTCTAAATATAGGATAACTCCGGCAAATATGCTACGCTGAGATTTACGCCGCAGAAGTCAGAAAAAATAGAAGGAATAATTTTCCCGCAACTACTCTCTGTTACATGCCTTTATGTTATATTAGTATAGTATTACGATTTCAGTTTCTTACTGTTAATATTAATGAAATTATTATGAGTTGAATCGATTTGTCAGTGTTAAGTTAGCACCATAAATTATAATCTACATAAAATGATTACTGCAGAACGTGCAAAAGACTTAGTGGTTATTTCGTGAGTGTAGAGGAATAGTAAAGCATTATAACAAAATACAAGTACTTTGCTCTTGTATTCTTTGTTTAATTTATTATCTTGTATCCCATCTGTTTGGGATGTATGGCATATTTAGCAGGCGGAATTTATGTCCAAAGTATACAAAGTGCGCAGATTGAATTCAGTGCACTAAATGCAATAAATGCATTACATGAAATATGTATCTCACATCATAACACTTGTAATACATGTGGGAAGATTGTAATTATTATTTATTACTTCATATACATATTTATCATTCTTATTTCTTAATAAAACTTTATAAACGGATTATAAGGTATTGTGTTATTTTATGTCTTATTTATTTGTAAATTTTTCATGAACCGTACATACTCTCCTCCCCCTGTGAGTAAAGATATATCCCACCCTTATCGGATATACGGCAAAAATGCAAAGATTTAAACAAGTTTATTTTTTTTAATACGAAGTTAATTATTTTTAATACGAAATATAAATATTTCAAATTTCTAATATTTTTTTTTATAATAGTAGACAGTACAAAGTTTTTACTGATATAGTCCGTTTACTATAAACATAGTAAATAATACTTAATAAATTAAGTTTTTGATAGGTACAGCGTATATATCTGAGTTACCCTATAATATGTCTTTATACAAATATACGGTGACTAAATGAACTTGCCTCTTAGCTTTTGAAGGGTAACTGCGTTTTCGAAGTGCGCTGGGAGTAATGCATAATATTTTTAATTGGATTTCTTTTACTATCTCTATCGCAATGCATGTGCCTCCTCTTCTTACAACTGATGAGAAAACATGCTCAAAGTTTCGCAAAAGCATCTTTCACTCTACCTTGCTCTAACAGAGCTTGCAATTATTTTCTCGCTTTTCGCATGTCGAAATGTTGTAGTGTAAAAGTTGCGCCCATTCCCAATGGCGAATACTGCCGCTTCTGTTCAACATTTCTCTTTTTACTTACCTTCTTCTATACGCATAACTCTCAGGTAACATTAAAACTGTAGTATTAGGAAAAAAGAATATGAAAATATTAATGATTATCTATAAATAGCAAATCATAAGCAAAATGTAATTTGAAAAAGATATAGGAAATGGATCATAGTCGATGTAACTTCAACGCAAATTAAAAATATGAATAAATTTATAAAGTTCTTTATTTACCATAATTTCTTATATTTTTCAATATTTTGTAATGTGTAAAAATATACATAATTACATATACACCTACATATGTAAAAATGTACATTTAAATATTAATCATAAAAATCAGATTTTAAATGCAATTTGTAAAATTATAAATTATGTTCATATGCGCACATGCATATTAATATACATTAATTTTTATTAATATTCTTGAGACTTCCACGGATGCTTTCTATATAAAGATTTTACGTTTCGTGGATTTTCTCCATGTCCAGATCCATTCTTGGAATGCCAACGTTTTGTGAAACCTTGCAGGCCACTTCATCAGGACGAAAAGCAATTTGATACTGTATGCGCGAAATGTATAATCTTTATATTAATTTTTATTATTATTATTAAATATTATACTATTAAATAATAATTAAATATGAATTAATAATGATGATTCCACGAATTATTACCTCCATAATTATTATCTCCATAATTTATAGCTTTGTAATAATATAATAGTTTCTAATGATTGGAACGGAAGATCATGACTCTGCATTCTTTAAGATGATCTTCTTAAAATGAAGATAATTGTATCATTGCTTGTTTGTTTCGATTAATGTTCAACGTTACACTCAATAGAGCAAATTCTTAACCTTTCAATTTCTGATATTATTGTTATTATGACAGGATATTATCAAGTATTGAGTATCAATATTGCCTTCTAAGATTTCAAAAAATATAACATTCTTGATATTAATATTTACACGCAACTAAATATAAATTATTGCAATTTAAAAAAAAATGGACATGTTTTTCTATAAAGATTTTTTAATATAATACTAAATATAATATGAGATTTAGGCTCTAGTATAGAATAAAATCATAATAATAATCATGCCAATAAGAGCCGACACATGTTGTTGGTATGCATATGTTTATTCAAATATATATAATAGATTAATTACGCAAATTAATAATGTTTCGATCCTTTGTTTAGAATCATCTTCAATGCTATTCCAAGCTTTCGTCACGAATTTCAAGAATTAAAAATTAAAACTAGTGTTACAATTAAGTCGCTTTTACATATAACAAAGTTCCAAGAAATTATCAATGCATTAAGCCGTAAGGCGCGTTCCTTCT
>Ga0157364_1002173_pt1 | contig 17903 bp, 10 predicted proteins | sample AttsexASBM2_FD_111476 | JGI IMG/M metagenome (GOLD analysis project Ga0157364, IMG submission 111476) | Fungus gardens microbial communities from leaf cutter ant in Ribeirão Preto, State of São Paulo, Brazil - Atta sexdens ASBM2 | ecosystem: Host-associated > Fungi > Mycelium > Unclassified ...
ATTAAAAAATAAAAAAAATTATTTTTTTTAAAAAATAATAAATATTTTTTTTTAAAATATATAATAAATAAATTTTAAAAAAAAAAAAAAAAAAAAAATTTTTTTTAAAAAAAATAATATAAAAAAAAAAAAAAAAAAAAAAAAAAAATTGAGTAATCACTTTTCTTAACAATAGAACGTTTCTTTTGCGTGTATAAATAAATTTTACGATGAGAACTGTTTACTAACAATAATTCTTCCGTATAAAAGATAAATGTGCGTTCTCTGTCTCTACAGAAGAAAGAAGACGCTTTGCAAAATAATATATTTAGAAAACAATAACATTCTCTAATTTACTGCGTCTCCTTTAAGTAGACGGTTAGATTAGCATACCAAATCCGCTAAAGTTTTGACGGGCGTTAAACTTATTTACGTAAAGTTCCGGCATTAATTCCGTGATTACCGTGGAATACGAGCCCAGAGAGCAGGAACTTATGTCTACTCGTGTTTCAATTTGCGTTAGTCAGATTCCACAACTCGCCGCGAGATAGTCTCGAATGTCCTACTGAGTGCGTGCATATAAAAGAGAAGTAGCAGGAGAGACGGCGACTCCAGTGGCGCGTCAACGCCTCCGGTGAGCAATCTGCGACCTTTTACGGTATACTTTTACGACCGCTTCGCGTGGCGGTGACGCTCACTCGGTGAAGGCATCGCACCAGAACCCTAAGTTCGTTATACCGTTTACACGTCTATCGGGAGCATTCTACAAAATCTACCAACAAAATATTAATTTTTCAACATTTGCCTTTTGATAATTATTAAGTGGTTATAATCATCTCTGAAAATTATGTAAAGAGGTTTTTGAATGTAAAACAATTTAAGATACAATAATGATAAAAAAAGAATTCTCTCGAAAAAATTTATAATAAAATTCTATCTAAAAAAACCTATCGAAAGACAAACGTTAAAAAATTAAGATATTATATATTTATAATTTTTATCATTATTATTGCTTCTTAAATTGTTTTATTAACAGATATCCTACATTTTTCACTCTGTATTGTTATTTGGGCTTTTTAAAGTAAAAAAAATCTTCAAGAAATGCAAAAGAATCATTGATTGTGTTTAATAAAACTATATTTCTATCCTAGAGGAGATTTTTACTTTTAGACTACGATACGATTTGAGCTGATAAACTTTACAATTTTATGTTTTCAATTATTTAAAATTTCATTATTTTATGATTAACATATTTGATATAATATATGTTTATCTAAAATATAAAAAAAAAAACCTACACCGAAAGCTCTTTTATGCAAGTTTATAAGATCGCTTCTTCGGATCGCTTGTAAATTGAACAACGCGGGTGATCTGAAACTAACACTTTCGAGATGCACGATACTGCATTCCTCACGATACTGACGCGTAAAAGGCACATTACGGAAGAAGCGCGAACGTGTCTACCAGCTCGCCGGCTGTTTCGCGTGTGTTAACGATACGCAGGAATGTAACGAGAGCGACGAACGTGAAAGCTACACAATATTGACTTTATAAGACTCCGGCAGCTTTATTGCTTTTCCGTAAACATCAACCCTTGCAGTCCAGCATTACGGCCACGATCAGTCGCATATACTCGCGAAGGGCACAGTATCAACGGCTTTATGTTTTATTGCAACGCCACACAAATTCTTTTCTTTGTGCATTAAGTTAATTTGCACAAAAACAAGTACATATAATACAACTAATATTATAAGTATAAAAAAACTCGGACGTTATTTTAAAATTACAAATGACGTAACAAAATGAGAAACATACCTTAACATATATAACATATTAAACATACCTAACATATATAAAAGATTAATTCTCTAAAACAATCAGATTTTGTAAGTATATTCATATAATTATAAATATAAAAAAAAATTCAAATAAAAAATCATTCATTTCTCTATCTTTCTTTCTACTCCAACAAACTAATAGCACAAAATACTGTTGTGTTTAGAAAATCTAAAAAAAACACTAAAGAAAAGTGGGAAAGAAGCGGAGAAATACCTAAGTGTACTGCGCTGTAACGAATCTCGCTTCGCGATGCGACACGATTTGAGCTGACACAGCGGAGATTATCATCGTGGCGTCGCGTTGTCTCTCGCATGCGAAAATAAATTCTCCAGAGAGTAACGCCTATCTTATCACTTCGGGATGATCCTCACAACCGATCGGAGATAAAATATGGTACTTTTTTCTTTTTCCTTCCAGATATTATACATTATGCATATATCTAATTTCACGCCCCGCCGAAAGCTATCATTTGTTTCTCGCGCGTGCAGAGATCCAAAAATTTGCCTTCATTCATTCTTTTTATCAGTTATCGTCATAAGTTTTTGAAATATATGTTTGAAAATGTGTCACACTTAAATTTCTCTTTTTATATATTCGGATTAAAATCCTCCGAAGCTGATCGGCCCGATGGGTCTATTCGACCCAAATCTCTTTGCCAAAAATGTCAAACAATCCAATTTTTTTTTGTTACATCTGCAAATTTGGATTGTTCTTATTAAAATATATTTAGTATTCATTCTTTTTTATATGAGTCATTTTAGTTCTTTGAAATTAATTAGTGTTTTTTAATTAACATAAATTTTAAAAAATTCATATAAATTAAATAGATCTTACAGACTCAGTGTTAGTAATTGTATTATATATTTTGGCGTCAGCTGCGGAGGGTTAAAATGGGTGACATATTTCTAAAAATTATGGAAGATACGCGGTTTTTAGAAATATCGAGCAATTTTAAAGTTGAGTAAAATGCAGGTAAGCGTTAACTCTTTGTTATTGTTTAAAAATCTATTCCATCCGTATAAAAAATATCCGATATTGCTGCACAATTATATAATAACAACTCATATCTCCTCGCGTATTTGTTTCCGAATCAGGAGCATTGATATCGTTCACACGAATTTACTCTCCCTCTTCCGCCAATCTTCGAGATTACAGACTCGAAAATTCCTCGGGTGTTGTCCAATCAGAGAGATTTCTGTCTCGAGAATTCAGAACACGCTCCCCTGTCCGGAGATGCTGTTCAACGATTACACAATTGCAGATACAACGACACCGTTTTCCATCGCGATCCTCGCACTACTCATTTATAATAGAGACTCAACAGATCCTATCTAAGACCCCGTCATGGAAATTCCTTATTAGAAATTCAATAGTAGAAGTAACAAAAAAAAAAGTAGAATTCGATCTATACATATGTTATCATCTTAAATATGAATCGAACAATGTAATCTAATACTAATGGGTACACTATTTAGTGTACCATGTGTAGTGAAATCTTGATACATAATGAATATAAGAAAATGAATAACATTCAGAAATGCAAACACATACACAAAAAATGTTTTCAAACTCAAATGGTTGTTGATTAGAATTTAAATTACTAAAATGGCTAAAAATCGGAGCTTTTTAAAAATTGAACTAATAACAATCTTTAGCAATATCCTGTAATAAATAAAATTATTCAAGCCGCGATATACTAAAATAATTGATCACTGTATAGGAACGTATGTGCACATTTCACTCAACTATGCGCGCCAATTTGTTACCATTAATTAAGGAAATCGCTACCTACGTCGAATCGCTTTATAGAATCAAAGTTATGCGAATCAATGCGGAATGAGCGTGAGCGAGAGGTTCGACTCATGAAATCTCAGCCGACCTACGCACGAGTTACGTAATTCGCGAGTTGACGTAATTGCGCGGAATGCGTATATCTCTGTAATGAGATCACCTTGCAGAGCGACGGTTGCCGCCGCTTGCACCGCAACGCAATGGCATCCGCACGCCTGAGGTAATCGACCGGCTGTGCGTGTTACGCAATTCTTAACTGGGTTCCAGGAGACGCCGATTCCACGTAGCCGCGATGTCGCGAGAGGTAAACGAACGTTCTCCTCAGGGTCACTCTCGACAGCAATAGGTCGAACTGTACAAGATAACCGGTCAGACAAAAAAAATTCGCTATTATTATAAATCCCTAAACGTTTTATTTGCAACAATGTATTAAATTAAAACCTACGCAAATGCTCGTGTTTTAATTATACAGTGCATCTACTTTCATCTAGAACTTGTGAAACTAGTCTTAAAATTTTGAAAGAATTAAGAATATTGAAATTAAGTTAGATATTTCAAACTTAAAATTAATTTTCTCAATCTCCTAGAAAAAAATTAAATTAATTAAATTGCACACAAAATTATTCGTTTATAATTAAATTATTTTTTATAATTAAAAAATATATCCATTTAAAAATATATCCATTTAACGCTCTAATGCACTACAAAAATTACTGATTGCAGAAGAGAAAAATAAGGAAGTCAAGAGGAATGTTCGAAGGCGCGTCTAGCAACAAAAGCAAAAGAAAATGGTTAAGAAAATATCTATGATGTGTCTTACTCATATTTTACAAAGATACATCTGAAATATTCTCTTTGCGATACTTTCTATCCTCACCGAAAAAGCACTTCAGGTTGCATCTCTTCGCGAGTTTGTCGAAAAAGATACGATCGATGATGCTTTTGCCATGTAAGTCTATTCAACGTGTATTCTCTCAGCTATACCTCTGCGCGCTAGTGCGAAGTACTTTTATACTAGATTTTCATCTCATTCAATCCTACGCGGAAACTACTGTATTAATTCTAATTCTAATATTTTCCTATTATTTAAAAATATCTTCAGTTAGTAATAATAAAAGAAATTCGCGTAGAAAATCCTAACCATAGATAAAATCGAGAGCAAATCCTCGCGCGCGGATAACAGATCCTTGGCTACCTTCTCTCGTCTACTTTACGAGTAAATACTCTCCTAAAAATACTGGCAAAGTGCAGCTCATCGTAAATATGTCCTCTTACCACGACTTTACGTAGCACTGCTTAATTTAAGGTGGCTGAGTCAAACATAAAATTTAAAAACGGTAAAAAGAGATCTTCATACGTTATATAACAAATAATTCATGACATTATATATTAAAAATTAATTTCAGAAATTTGTTTCTAAAATTGAAAATTTAAATTAAATATGGGAAAAAATACTTTTAAAATGGCAGAAAAAGGATTCAATCAGAACAGTACAGAGAATAATATCTACAAAAAAAAGCAAATAATGCTGATATTAAAAATTCATTTTCTTATGTACAATGTCAAATGTAAATAACATGACTAAAACGGCTGTCAATAGAGAGAAAAGAAATGTGAACGCAGGACAATTATAAATCGCGAATTAAAGTTATGATATATTCGATCTGTTCTCAAAAATGACAAAAATGAGCAAGTGTCAAAAAACCGACGAACTATATAGAAGAGAAATATCCAAGTCGAGCGAAGAAGTAGACGAGCGAGCAAAGAGGGACAAATCGGACTCGGTCGTGCTTTCGCCAAGTTCCAAGTTGATGACAAGACCCGAATGATGGGCATACAATACCGCGGAAAGGCTGCCTTTCCTATAGAAGATGAATTCCTGATTACGAGGGCACGCGTTGACCCAAATACAATGTCAAGATAGCAATCGATAAGCCGTTGCAGAACCAAATTGGCGTAACGTTGTTAAACCTATCGAACATCATCAGCAGATGTTTCGATGATCACCGATTACTAAAGAAATTGCATTCATAAAAGTGAATTACCTTTTATTAATTTTATGCAAAAAAATGTAATATTTTTATAACATGCATCATCATACAACAAAAATTGAGTATAGACACTTTTTTAAGCTGATTATACACTAACAGGTACTCGAGTTTGTATAATGCAAATAATATCATTTGTCTTCCCCGCTAAAAAATGGTCGGCAAAAAAATGTTCACACAATGCAGAAGAATAGTTCGGTATTTTAAGAATTACGGGAAAGTCGTATGTCGCGTGAATGTCGTCATCCAGCGTCAAAGCCTCTAAGGAATACGAGGACACAATGGACGCGCGGCCGCCACCAGTTTGGTCCACTTTCGGGGAGAAAAAAAGAAAACGAGAAACGAGTGAGGAGCACAATGTCCGTAATGGCGAAAGGGAGAAGGAGAGGAGAGGCAAAGCACACGAGAGGAGGGTGGAAGAGGAACAGGGCGGTGGTGGTGCGGCGACGAGGGAGCGAGCCGACGCGAGGGGTGCGGGAGAGAGAGGTGTCTTGAGGCCGACGCCCAGATCGATGCTCTCGTCTGAGGTTCCTGTAGGCGGAGGCTGTGCAGAATTCCCGGCTGTGCGGAGAGAAGGACCCCCGTGTTCTTCTCGCCGCGTGCCAACCCTTCTCTTCCTCTTCTTCTTCTTTTTCTTCTTCTTCTGCTTTTTCTTCCCCCGCCTGTTCCGGCATGAAACGAGAGAGAGAATTCCTAGCCTCGCCGACTGAACGAAACAACGGCCGCCTCTTCCGCCAGAGTTTCCAACCGGCTTTCGACGGGATCAAGTTCGCTTCCGGTCCGATCACCGCGCGAGAGGAAATACGGCGGTCGGTCGGTAGCGACAGGACGACAGCATCGTGATGTGGAAATACATACGCGAACTGTCACGTACAAACCCCTCTGCCAGATGCGGTAAAGTCCGCCATTGTACGCGCCACGGAATATACTTTGCTTGTGATCAAAGAGCAGATATTCAATGCAAGCGTTCGTTGTAGTAAATAATTTTCAAACATTAAAAATTAAATTTTTCATTTTTTATTTCCTTTTTCCAAACATATTTCTTCAAGTAATATTGTCCTTGAAAAATAGTTGAAAACAATTGGAATATATAGACTTGATTGAATTATAACGAAATCTTTCTAATCTGTCATTTCTGTCGAAATTTATATCGCAGTAGGTACATCCGGGAGTGACGACATGTCGAGACAGGCAAGCAGAGAACAAGACAGGAGAAGAGGTCCACTCGAAGCTTTCGTGCACACTAAACGATTCATCGCCATTCATGCGCGTACTAGGAGGACCTATTGTGCGATATTACGGCCCTCGAGGGAGACGGGCTGCATGGCTTAAAGACGCATGTGACAAATACCTTTATTCGCTTTCCCTGCTATATATCGGCGACGGTACGTACATCGCGTGAACAATATTTGAATATGCGATAACGTTAGATCGGAAAACGTCGATATTCCAGCAGGAATCCGTTTGCAGCAGAAAAAGCTAATCCATTCACGTCTTCAAAGCAAATCCGATAGAATTAACTGTTTCTTTACAATAAAAAAAATATGAGAACTATATTAGGCAATAATTATTTTTAACGTGCATAAAATGGATGTCTTATTTCATATTATTTAAATATGCGTGTATTTAAAATTTTTTATATATAAAATAAAAAATAAAATTATAAATATCATCGATAATTACTTAAATGAGAGTTATAAATATTTTTTATACTATAAATGTGATAAAAAAAAATCATGACTCGACAGTAATAGAAAAAAGGTTCGATTTAACAGTGATTGAAATAAGGTGAACACTTTAATTATGCGGGAAATGAGTAATACATCTTTACGAGGAATTAATAAATAAGATTAAATGATTCCTAGAAGAATATGTTTAAAAATGCGATATTTCGAATAGAAAGGATATATTTTCCTTCCGTTCATATTAGCGCCGGTTGTCGGTGTGATCAACGGGTCATATCCGGTGACTGTTAAAAAGCTTCATTTTTCAAACGAGCTTATACCTCTCTTAATTACATGCCGAGGTTTTACAATCCTCTCTCCATCTCGCGAATAAAACGCAAATGATTAATGACACAAGCGTGTCACAACGTAGTTCCATAACGTAACAGTTAATCAGATTCAAAATGAGAGTCAACTTGAACTATATCGCGTTTATCGGATCCGATGTTACAGCAAAATTAATTAAAAGTATCGACAAGACGACTTACGAGACTCCATATCATCTTGAATGCAACCTTGATTACACTATCGGATACCTGACGACGAATGGAGAATTGACCAAACTTACCTGTAAAAAATAAAAGATAATCTGTTAATAAGATTTTTTTTAATTGTATAAAAAAATTGTATAAAAAAACAGTAAGTAGAGTACAAAAAGATATATATCAGTCATGAAGATATGTAAATGATATTGATAACGGCGGCCGAATCGAATTAACGTTTTAAAAATTTATTTTTTGATTTCTGAATGATTGACGATGGTTTAATTTTTAGTACAGCTCGGTCGATGTTCTTCGAGGAAGATGAATATCCAATATTTAATGTAACGCACAATAGAACGTTGATTCGCGCTATCGGCGCACGTTCACGGCGGCATGCACGCACAATGTAATTCACCGAGCGTGGTCGGTTTACGTAACGCGCTCAGTGAATGAATCAGAGGTTACGTTAGTTCATTTTATCTATAGCTCGTAACTCTTTCCCCCCGCGTTATTTTTTTTTTCCCGGTTCAGTTTTTCATTCAGAGCTGCAGTTCTCGCGCGATCGGGCGCCAATCGGAGTTCTCGTGTCGCGTGTTAAAAGAGGGAGCCTAGAGCACATCCTTGACTCTCTGACATAATAATAATATTGTGTTTTTATATGGGCGAATCACAAACTGCACGATTCATTCGGATAACTAAATAATGAAAGAATCGAGCATAATAACTTTAATTTACTCCGCAAAATTATATTGCATTTATTGAAAAGATAATTCGAATCGGAACATGACAGATGATAATTTGATATCTAAGTTTATGCATAGAAATGCATAACTTTCCATGAAAGGAATATAAATAAGTTATTAAGAAATGCACCATAAGATTTTTAGATATTATTATATAAATTCGCATATTATTATAAACATGTGAATGCGCGAAGACGTAATGTTATATACTATTTAAATATTTAAATATTTATTTAAAACTAATATTAAAAATTCTTGAATATTATTTGCCTTGAATATTATTTTATTTATACTTTTTGTAAGAAATTAATAAAAGAAATACATCCACAATGAAAAAAATTTCTCTTGGAAATAGAAATAAAAAAGTCCAATTAATTCAACCAACACTTTTCTCAGATATATACGCTGAAAAAAATTTACTAAATTTTGAATTGAAATTTTTATATATATTTATAAATTATATATATATTTTTAAATAATACTAAGTAAGAGCATTTACTTTAGTAAATAAATATTTACTCAATAAAATGAGTTCAATCAAATATTTAAATTAATAATTTTCGTATCAAATAAATATATGTTCACATTTAGTAAATATTTATTTAGAACTATTCAAATGAATATTTATTAAAATTTAGTATTTCGTCAATGAACCATAAAATTATTGTAATTTTGATTTGTAACTAATTATCTTCACATTTTGAAGTGAATCATACATTTATTAAAATAGCTAGCAGAACATGCCGAGTTTCCTCTTGGGGAACCAACTCGAAACGCTTTGCCGCTACGGTCCTGAACTGTCGATGGCAGTTGTAGCCTTGACTAGAGTCCAGAGAGTGGAGGAACCGAGCGAGCGGACAAGCATCGCTCGCTGCTGCCGCCGCCGCTGCCTCGTCGTCGCAAGTTGCACGCTGCGTGTCTATGTTTAGACGAACCAGTACGTCACATCCGGTAGCCCGTGGCCCCTTCGCTCGCCCGCTCGCTCTCTCGCGCCTCGTCTCGCCGCGCTACGTCCCTCGCGCGACGCGACTCGCCGCGCAAGATATCCAACAACCTCCCGCGAGCAACGCGAACTGAATCGAATCCGAACGTGACCCAAGCTGAATTATGGCAGCGACCTTCGGGCAAGTCGCGGCCAGCCGCCGGTTGCTCTCCCGCGCCGACACCAAGGCTGACCGAATTGTAATACGGTCACGGAGACTTCCTGTTTATTACCATAGGTTGCAATGTCTGTCCCATAAGGAAACATTCGTACGAATACATTTCGCAACGTGTCGCGCGAAAAACAACGTATGTAGGTACGAGACGAGATTTTCCAGCAAGATATGCCATACGAATAATTTACTCAAAAATGTGTTGAATCGCCAAGCAGTAGTTGAGAAAATCAAATCTAAGATATGCAATTTGTTTCCTGGTACTAATTCGCTCATTTTTGTACAATATTGTTCACGGGAGAGTTTCAAGTTTGAAAATAAATTTGGCACGAGGTTTACAGGAGATTTGATTTGTATATAAATTCACATGAAATTATTTCAAGCCTAAAGATCCAAACTTGACTCTTTATTTCTTAACTATTATTATGTGTTCATATCGCGGTGTAATGATATTTTAATATTGTTCACAAAAGATATTATATAAATAAGCAAAGAAGACCATATTTTATAATATTTTTATGTGAATCTTAATTTCCAAGCAAATTACGCACCGATTATTATATGTCAGCCTTGAATCATGACCTTTAACTGGAGTATGTAATATTATAAATTAAATTGATGAGCAAAAAATTAAATTTATAAGATATTATATAAATTGAAGTATAGAGAGAGAGAGAGAGAGAGAGAGAGAGAGAGATTAAAGATTCATAAGAATTCTGAACTGTATCTGAATTGTATTAAATGGCGAAACGTTTGTTCATGAGACAGCGGGTCGATTACAATCATCGGCGAACGAAGATTGCGGCCGTAGGTCACTCCCGTACGCTCGCGACAATTCAGTCGCGGGCATCGCCATTAATTCCGAATCCAATTAAAAAGATGGCGATCCAATTAAAACGTCAGCGAGGAGCGCGCGCACGCCCTGCAACGTGGGTGCGCAGTAAAGTTTTCATTAACGAGAAAGTGCCTGGCGCTCGCTCGCGTATCGCTAGCTCGACCCGGCTCGGTCTGAATCGTGCTCACGTTAAGACCTTACGATTGCTACGGCTTCGTATGCCGACGTTGATTCGCTTTACCACACTCATCTCGATCCTGTTAACGTAATACTCGTTTGCGCGTAGCGTAAGCGCCAGTTTGCGTAATATCACGTTCGTTTGAAATATCAGAAAACGTAAACGACAATAAATACAGATGTCTTACACGTAACATTATCGTATGCATGTTAAGTATATGGAATCCAAACATATTTCCTATAATTTTCGGAATTTTTCCTACAAGAACTTGTTATTTTCTTTTCGTTTCCTATTAGTCGAATGCACATTAGATTTAAGAGCGCGAACAAATGCAAATAAACAATTTACTTCTGTGATTTTTTTACACCGAGAGAAAAGTAACTTAAATTTAATAAATATTTATTTGGATACTGCCAACTAAATATTTACTCATAATAAATATTTATTTCATAAAAAGAAATGATTGTTAAATCAAATTAATGTTTTTTATATCAAATAAATATATTTTTAATAAATATTTAACTGGTGTGCAAATAAATATTTATTGAAATTTAGGTTAATTTTTCTCAGTGTACATATTACTTTAACATTTTTTAAAAATGTGTACAGTTGTGTAACACTAATTGATATTCACGAATCCACATAGAGAGAAAAATATAGTAAATTTTTTGTTTAAATAGTATTAGTTGAATATTTATTAAATGTGAACACACGTGTTTATTTAGTATAAAAACTATTAATTTAATTTAACTATCATTTTTTGTCTAGTAAATATTTATTGTATACAGTAAATAAATATTAAGTTAGTACTATTTAAATAAATATTTATTAAAGTTTAGTATTTTTTCTCAATGCAAAATCTGTACATTTTTTTAAACTACGTTGTAAAAAATTGTTTTTCAAAACAAAAATATTCTTCACAAATTTTTTAAGTTACATAATCTTATTCGGAATTTGATCTTTAAAGTAAAAAAAAACCCGTTCAATTACATTAACAGCGAAGATGTATTAATTTAAAATATACCGGAATATCCGCGAATATCAATTAAAAACATTTCAGAGCGAATATCGATTAAGATTAAAAAAAGAAAAGAAAAAAATTTCAGAGAAAGAATTAAAAAGAGACATTATTTAACGATAATTCCTAGTATTTCAATAAAAAGAAATACGCAAGACATAAAAAAATGACGTAATCATGTATACCAAAAATTAATTTTAATCTTGATTCAACTTCTCTTCATTCTCTTCTAATTTTTAGAACTAAAAAAAGATAAAAAGCTAGTAAAAGTTAAATCGAAGCATCACATGCAGAAATCAAATGCTTATTCACGCCTTTATGAGTACGCTTGATTTTATACAGATTCAGGAAAAGTAAATGTTTTTTTTTTAATCTATTAAAATCCCTTCAAAATGCTTAGTTTGTTTTATCGCGTTGCTTACGCTACGCGCAAATGTGAATCAACCTCTACACGCGTTCCCGCCGTCGCATCGCGTCGCGTCGCACACCGTTCGTCTCGCCGTCGCGAAAGGCCGGTCGGTGCGCACGCATGTATGAGTACACTTCGAGTGCACCCCGTGCGTGTCGCGTGTAAAGTCGAGATACGACGTACTACGCCGTACTACGTCGTTCTTGCCAAGCAGGCAGGGACGGACGTTTCGGCCGCTAGCGTCAGAGACTGACCCTTGACTTCTCGCAATCCAGTAAATTTACCTAAGCTCAATTATCTAATCTTTAATGTCGCAATAACTGCAATAACGCAATAGCCGCGGCTTATTATCGTAATGATATTTTGATTAATCCAACAAGTTCACGGAAAGCTTGAAAAAAATGTAATGAGTTTCCGGAATTGATAAACTTATGATGTTATGTCAATTCGGATTCAATTAAGATTATAAAAACAAAAAGTAAAATCAAGAAATGAGAAATGTAAAATTAATTTCTTTCTACCGGATAAATTTTGTTTCAATACTCTATAGGCATCTCTTCTTTTAAACTTTTCGTAAAGTTTTGCAATATTTAATATTTATGTTTCTGTGTTATACGACCACGGTAATTCGTTTGCGTACATTTTGTCATCTGAATTTACTTAACAATTCGAAAGCCGTTTAATTATAATTTAAGGAGGCAATTTAAGCATCTCCCATTACAATTTTATTCTTCCCTTCCTCGCTCATGAACGTAAAATCTACAGCAGAAGAGCCGTTGCTCGTAATTGTATGGACGCTCCCGGCGACGCGACGATGCCGTCCCTGAAGGCGACGCCGCGCGCGTACGTTGCACTCGTATGAATGCTCGGGCGATTCTCGAGGCATCGCCGTCGACTGCATTCACGTGCACGCGAATTACGACACGAGGAGCACGCCTCGCCTCGGGGTAATACAAATGACGAAGGCAGTAGGTTACTCGCGTCCGGTGAAATAACAATGGAAGAAAACAGAGAATATCTCCGCGATGGCATGACGTCCTATGTGTTAATGAAAAAAAAAGAGAGAGAGAGAACAGGGGAAATTCAAAGTACTCTGCAACCCGACAAATACAAGAGAGAGGAAAAATATAAAATTAATCGAATTAGAGGAACAACCTACGCGTTATAGAGAAGTGAATTAATTTGAAATTAAATTAAAATCGAGTTATACAATTTCTCCAATTACAAATATTTAAAAGTTAGTAACTGCGAGGGAAAAAAAAAATGTGCTCGTTGGTAATTATAATAGTATAATTGCAAGTCTGAAGCGAGACAAGTAAAATAAATTACACCAAATTAAAATCGAAATGTTGAGCATAATGAGAAATAGAGTAGTCGATAAGATCCATACTTTATGCTACAAGTTGCTAATACTTCCCCGCAGCAAGCTTACGTTACCGGTAGACAGAGTCTTTACGCATGAGCGAGCGTGAGTCATAGAGCCGATTAATATACTTCAGCCGATTTTTCATCCCCCGAAGCGCAATTGCTCTACGCAATACATTGTTTCGATATATCCTTGAATATGGAGAGGAGGCAAAATGGGCAAAATATAACGAAAGGGTTACACGCAATAATGTGCCGGAAGAGAGCGGTTTCCGTGCGTGATCCAATTCGGCAGCTTTTGATCATGCACAATGAGGAAAAAGTATATTTGTTGGATAAAATAATTATAATCAAGGACTCCATTTTTGTAATTATTATCGCTGTAATAATGTTAGTAATAATAATTATATTTATAATTCTACAGGCAAAAAAAAATATACAGTTGACACTGAATAGTCGTTTTCCAGGCCAACTATATACTTTTTGTAGAAAATAAAACTACAAATATAATTATTATTACTAATATTATAACAATAATAAAAATGGAACTTTTCAATCATAATATTTTACCATACAGTTATAGTCATAAATATCAATTTTTCCTTCAGTTGCAGCACGTTGACAGTGACATCGTCGCGAGTTTTATCGAATGCGAGGATTTTTTTTTTTTCGATATCACGAGTAGTTCGCAAGATAGAACGAAACAGATCCTTCTGCTGGGAAGTCAAGGAGGAAGCGGGTCGTTGAACGAACGGAAAACACATGTGGATATCTCGGCGCGTAGGTCGCAAGACGACTATGACGACGAGGACGAGGAGGATCGATCGATCGCAAAGTTTTCCACGCTCGGTGCCTACACGATGGATCGATCCCGGCGCTGCTCTGCGCCGCGCCGCGCCGCGTCCCACGTACTTTCTTGTGGCTTTACAATGTTGCACGCCGCGGCGGCGTTCCGCCTTCGCAGGCGAACCGTGAAACAAAGGAAGTCGAAGTCTCGTAGCCAGGGCGACAAGTATAGGCCTACCGGCGTACACATGGAACATGGCTGTTTACGGCGCGTCCTGCGCACGAAAGTAAAGAGGGATCGTGCACACGCCAACGCGTGCGGAACGAAAGCCCTTTTCCCGTGTCGACATTGTAGCGAAAACGTTGGCGAGAAGCTTCTACACATCACCATTTTTCTCATCACCGGACGAAAACCGCTGTGTGCGGTTGACGCGCCATTCGCTGTTGCGTATTTCTAAGCTCCATATATATTATATGTATATATAGATGTGCCTGCATGAGCATATGCGCAACAATGTGAGGCGTTAATATAGTACACATAAATATAGTGCACTTATAAATAACATAATGCTATAGTTACGTGAAATGTGCTTGCGTGAAATTGACTGCATTTATGAAATATTGCAGCAATAATGGGTATAGAATTACATGACGAAGCCATTCGTTTCGCAATAAGTCTTCATATACTACGAATAGAGTATTTTTAATTCATGCGTATTGTCTATATAACTACGTGTTAACCTTTGAACCCACTGAACGTCACATAAAATCATATTATATAATTATCGATATGTAGAAAGAAATTTTCTTACATCCCTTTTCACACGACTCCTTGAATTAATTAATTAATTAATTTTCGTTTAAAATTATCCGAGGAAATCCTACGTCTTCTCGATGAAATTGATAAAAATCTTTTTCCGAGGCAAACGGTGAAAAACGACGTATAAGTAGGTTATTGATTTTCACGGACTATAATACCTCGCGTTCAGCTTTTTTTTCCGCAAATCGAGCGACGTGGGGAAGGAAGGGGATTAATTCCGCAAGCACGACGCGCTAGCGATGGAAGGATTACAACGTAATCGAATAACTCGGGCCTGTTATTAAGCCGCTGTGTGTGCAAAATGCAGGCGGCGTGCAAGCGTCCCCGACGCGACGCACCCTGCGTAAAACGCGCTCGGGATAGAGAGACGCGCGCGCGCGCGCGCACAAACGAACGCGGGACAAAAAGTTCATCCGTCGACATCGCCGCGAAATAGAGGTCTGGTTCAGTGAAGCGTGGATCTATTAAAATACAGACGAGCTGGCTACAACGATGGGTCTCTTCCGGCCTGCGTGCCAAAAATAAACCGCGGCTAATATGAAAGTTCCAGCGATGGACGGGGAATTAACGAGCAACTTTCATCGATACTGTAAAAGCGATAGAGCGAATGAGAAAAAGTGTTTGCAACTCAGTAGGCCGTAAGGATTAGAATAATTGTAATATAAATAATATAATTGAACTAACGAGATCACATGAATAGAAAAATAGGTTATACGAAAAAATTGTCCAATATCAATAAAACAATATAATATGTTTCACGTTTCTTTATATTTCATTCATCATCAGCATATTTCATATACAAAGTATATCTTTCGTTTATCGCTCACTAATGTGAGATAGGCACACTGAATGTAATTGATGATTTCGATGAGAATTAACGTATCAGTTCCACTGTCACGAATCGATTTACTGAGCCGCATGATATCGAAATAAACAGACTGGTTTCTAATCGAGTTTCCTAAATTAATGTCAGCATAATTTCGGGGGGATCTCCGCCATCGTATCCGAGATGGGCAAAGTATATGTCAACGGCAGATTCTGACGCTTATATTCGAGGCCTCACGAAATTAATCGCGAACGATCGAGTGTGACGACCAGCCAGGCAGGCAGGCAAGCAGGAAGGCAGGCAGGCAGGGCGCTCCTGCGTAGTCAATTGGTCAGAGATGTCAACGACAGGTGATCCTCATTTATACTCGAGATCTCGCGAAATAGGTCGCAAATACGGCCGTACATCGAACAGTGAGAAACGCGCGCGTGCAATGATGGCGACACAATTCGCATTACCGATTACCTGGCGACGTCAAGACCAGAGCGAGATATCGAGAATCGATACAACAACGAAGTATAATGCTTACTTTTCAATTTCGCGCCGATGGCAGCTACCCGCGCTTCCATCACGATGTTGTAGACCTCGCGAATGGCAGTCAGCGAAACGTAAGAAAAGCAGAAATAAAATTACATTACGGAGCCGGTAAGGAAAAGATCGCGAGATTTAGCGTCCTCGAACACGCGGCGCAAGGATTTATTAAAAGCAGAAAGGTTTCGTGTTGTTCCGTGGAAATGTTTTTGCTGGAATAGGTCGCAATTTTCAATTTGCGCGCGAAAACGCTCAAGCGTGACTCGTAAGAAGATAAGAATGTTTCAAGGAAACTTATTATGGATACAATTATTATATCTAGTTATTCTTGGAATCGCATGTTTAATAATGGAATTCTGAATATTAAGATAATATTTAAAAATTAAGTTATATTATACAAGAAATTAATTTTTTTTATTGTTAATAATAGAAAACAAAAATAAAACATTTAAAAAATTCTCATAATTTTTAGATAATGATATAAAATAAATAGTACATGCGTGTGGGTTAATTGTTAATTTGAATTAAGTCACAAGACGAGATCCGGCTTCTTTTTAACTCATAAATGCATTTAACAGAGCGGAGTACGTCGCAGACCGAGGCGAGACGGCAAATGTTTAAGCCCGACAAAGTGGAACGAGTGTACAAACGTCAACCGATTGCGAAATTTCGCGGCGGAAAAATCCGCGGTGCGCCGATTCTGCGCGCTTTTCTCTCCATTACCGAGGTGGTTTAAAAGAGTGCGAGAAATGACGACGACGAACAGTTCGCAACTCTCGTCACACACATGTATCACACGCGCAAGTAGGAAATGTTCGGGGTCGCTCGGTCGGTCGGTTGGTTGGTTGGTTGACTGGTTGGTTGGTTGGTTGGTTGATACGCGGTGGGGCAAGGTGTAGGTCTCGTGACGTAGTATTATGTATTTCTACTACGTTGTAGCCTCTGCACGCTCAGAGATCCCCTGTGTCCCCGCAGCCAACCCTCTACGAATCGAACTCGTTCCTTCCAACCCCCTCGGCGGTATGTAACCGGGATATGAGCAGCCACCCCTTTATCAGTCCCCCAGCCGACCATCCAGCCATCCAGCCATCCAACCATCCATCCAGCCAGCCAGCCAGACTGCTAGCCAGCCAGTCAGCCAGCCAGCCAGCCAGCCAGTCAGCCAGCCAGCCGCCACCTACTCCGCCTACTCTTCTTTCTCCTCCACGTTGCACGTCGTAGCCATGGCAATATTGATCGACCAAGCAGGCAGGCAGGCAGGCAGGCAGGCAAGCAGGCAGGCAGGCAGGCAGGCAGGCAGGCAGGCAGGCAGGCAGGCAGGCAGGCAGGCAGGCAGGCAGGCAGGCAGGCAGGCAGGCAGGCAGGCAGGCAGGCA
>Ga0157364_1002174_pt1 | contig 17902 bp, 14 predicted proteins | sample AttsexASBM2_FD_111476 | JGI IMG/M metagenome (GOLD analysis project Ga0157364, IMG submission 111476) | Fungus gardens microbial communities from leaf cutter ant in Ribeirão Preto, State of São Paulo, Brazil - Atta sexdens ASBM2 | ecosystem: Host-associated > Fungi > Mycelium > Unclassified ...
ATACAAGAAAACAAGATGTCAATTCTTCACATGCATAAACATATGTACGTATACAAATACGTATATATGTGTGTGTATATATATATATATAAATATAAAGACATGTTGTCTTTTTTACAATCTGTTTTTATATTTTAACTATATAAAGAATAAATAGCGATAAAATAATTATGTACAAATTATTCTTTAATTACAAAAGATAATATATAATATTAAAATATAATATTAAAAAATTATTAAATGTTTATAAATTTTAAAATGCTATATTAAAGTATCAAGTGTTGTTATTAATATTTTCAAATCAAAAAATATACATACTATTTTTTTAGCTATATTTAAACCATTCCAAAGCTTTGTTGACAATGATGGGCTCATTGTTGTATTTGTTGTGCTTAGGTCAGGATTCTGTGTTTCTCCAGAAATAGTAGCACTTGTTATCACATCCTGCTCATGTAATGTCAAATTCTCATGATTCTCTTCGGCAGAGACGTTTATAATATCTCGTTCTTCATCGACAGCAGATGGTTCAATATTTATAAAACTGATATAACAAATAAATAAAAATATATGTTTTGCTTTCTGTGCTTAAAAGTAACAAAGCATTAATGTAATTTTACATTTTAACTCACCCATCTCCAGTTAATATTCCTAAAGCATTAGTTAAATCATCAACTTTTTCTTGTCTCAATTTTTCTTCTTTGGCATAACTTTTCTCTATACTATAATCTTCACCACCATTTCTAAGAATTTCCACTCTCAGTATACCATCTCGTGGCCATTCATCTCTTATGTGTTCTAAACAATTAGTTGGTGCACGTGAAAATACTATATGAATATAAGCCAATACAAAAAATGCCAAAATAGCCTGTAAACAAGAGATTCATGACATCTTTGTGTGTGTATATATATAATTCATTTTATTTTTTTTTGTTTATTTAAAACTTTAGTATATAAATTTAGTTTTCAATTTTTAGTTTTTTGTTTTTTTTATATAAATCATTTACTTGTATTAGTAAGTTATTTGTAAATAACTTGTATGTTAAATAATAAATATCTTGTGCATACCTTTAAAAGGACTATAAATTCTATAAATCTCCTAACAGGCCTTGGAAATGTTCGTGCATAGGCTAGAGCTGCCTTGATAAATAATGCGTGAAATAATCTATCCCGCACATTAATCAGTGGGTTTTGATTATTGTTATTTCTAGCTATATTCATGTTATTATTATTTAAAACTGGTCCTATAACACCAGCAAGACTGTGAAGATTATGTGCTACCGCACCGTTTTGATTATTAGGTACTGCAATAGCAGCACCCTCTCCTTGAGACATTTTTAAATATTACATAAGTAGCACTCACAAATACGAGAAAAATTCGTATAATTATTTACATAAAAATCATCATATTTAAACATATGTAATTTGTCACTTCCAATTAATGTATAAGCATTGTAGTAAGCCCTAAAACATAAATAAAAGATTTTTAATTAACAATTAACAAAATAAGTAAATTCATTAATATATATATAAAAATTAAAATGTAAAAGTTGGAAGGATATGAAGATACAAATTCATCCTCAGTACAAATAACCCCCAGTACAAATAACTTGTAAAATATAGACACAGTGCATAACCTATTTATTTTGCATTAACATTTAAATATTTGGACAAGATAAAAAAAACTTGAAATAGCGCTTTTCTTTTAAATATGCCTATAACAAGACATTTATAATTACATTGAATACAATGAAACAACGAGTCGTGCACAAAAATGCATATGCAAAACAGTGACTGCTGTTTATTACGTTTGTTTATTACGTAATTTCTTGATTGAAAAAAAAGAAAACCTGCTAATTGTTCAAACCATATAACATATTAATTCCTTCCGTAATCTACAGTAGATATATTCCATAAAGAAAGATAATACGCAATAATAGTCGGCATATGACATTTAATGTGAAACGTCGTCAATTTTCAGTTTTTTTGAGAACGAATCTGGTACGTCATACCTCGTGACGAGATCGCGAAAAATATGCCAAAGCTGTAATTTCGATGACACCGTTGCGTCTTTCACTACTGTAAATCAAGTCGTCGTGTGAAAGTTACGTGTTTACCTAATAAATACGACGATATTCACGAAATTGTCATTTCATCGTCGCGTATGTTTTGACGTGCAATATGCACTGGCATGCACTCGCTTGCACTGTAGATCGTGGCCCGTATTCAGAAAGTTTACGATGAAATCACATAGTGCGGAAAAAGACTGCGGAATAGAGAATACGTCATTGAAACAACCAATTAGCACTATTTGGAACGCAGAATAACGCTGATTGGTTGCTTCTATGATGCATTCTCTATTCCGCAGTTGTTTTCCGCACCGTAATTTCACCCTTACATGATGTTATGGTTCCTGTGAACTGGCCGCGCAGCAAAGTGAGACGCAGCAATGAACACATTAGAAACTGTAAGCTTATTGACTATCGCATCACATTTTGCAGCGCGGCAAGCATTTCCGCGTCCAGTGTCGCAGGAGCCATTAGCGTGCTAACATATAATTTACGATACGCTATATAAAGCTATATATATAAAGCTACTAGTTATATATATAAAGCTTAGAATTTCAAAAATAAAAGTGCTTTTATCGATAAAAACGCATTTTGAATACGGGCCCATATCCACAAGGCACAATCCGCAACAAATTTGTTCATGTGCGCACAGCGCAGGTTCACCAATCGCGTGTTAAGCCGCGAATCGGCCGCGATCTCTCTCTAGGAGACGGATCTTTGCCAACGGATTGCTATTTATACTATTCTTGAGCTAGAATGGCGTCTGTGATGGATTCACACTGGATCCGATGTGTCACACTGGATGCGTCGTACAACTTTCTGCAACTAATTAGAAAGCAGAATTTAATTTTGTATCGATAGCCTAGTTTTCACCGACGGTTTAAACCGAATCACAATGTTAGAACGAACCAACTATAGTATATCGAGCATTCCTCTGTCATATGACTACAACAGGAAACTAGGCCCATGATATGAAGCAAAATCCTGTTTTTTGATTGGTTGCAGAGCGTCGTACGACGCATCCAGTGTGAATTCAGTATGAGAGATTGTAAGGGGCTCTGAACAATAAAGGAACAGGGAACAGAAAACAGAAAATAAGAATTTCAATCTATCAGAAACTATGTATTCCACAATACATGATTTCTGATAGATTGAAATTCTTATTTTTTCTTTGTTTTTTGTTCCTTTTATTGTGCGAAGCCCCTGATTATTGTGGATTCATCATCGTTCCACGGTTGCTCTCTAATTCTCGACAAGTAAACTAAGAACTTGTACGAATACCCATGCATGTAACGCAGTCGCTGATTGGCCGGATCGAGGGCACTCATATGGTGTAGACCGTACACCTCTCGAACAGGTGGATACCCGAGGTGGAGACAGTGTTGTCAGATCAAGAAATTTTTCTTAAATTTAGGGGATTTTTAATTGCGTCAAAGGACATTTAATTGCATAGGGGAAAAAATTATTTAGGGTATTTTTTTTTAATTTAGAGTATTTTTTTAGGGATTTAAAAATTTTCAGAAAAGATGTTATTATAGTTTTTAACAAATGTAAGCACAAATATACACATGAAAAAAAGTAGTATTTTTGATATTTATTTATTTTTACATAAGGTGTCTATGTAACATATAAGTTATTAATGATTAAGTTTCCACTGAGGGTTATGATTAAGTTTCCCTGTCATTCGACTGTAACAGGGGATTACTCAACTGTGATTGGTCAATTCTTGTAATTTGACCCAACTCTAATGACTCCTGAGTATTGATTATGTAAATTTTCACGAAATTTTCATTTTTTTCACTTTTCATACGTATCAATCTCACGTGAAAAGTTTCATTTTCAAACGATATCAGACTTAGTGATTATGTAAGAAAATTATGAGAAAGTGAAATCAGATGTAAGGAAGTTACGAGAAAGTGAGAGCATACGGCAAATTTACATCGTTCCTCTTAAATTTATGAAAATTTAACAAATGTTCACGAGTATATGTGCATACAAGTACATATATATGCGCGTATATACGTATTTTGAAGAAATCACATTATTTGTTGTTCCTTATTCATATAATCGAGAATAACAATGAATATAACAATGAATATAATAATGAATATAACTCAAAAACAAACATAAACTGTTAAACATAATGTTAAAAAATTTGGATATTGTGCGGGGAAGAGAGTCGCGAAATTCTCAGAGCTGTATGGAACTGATAAAAATATGATGGATAAAAATATGTTATTTTTACTCTTGTTCTTGATTGTATGTAGTAAAAAAACAATATGAATTTAAAACTCGTAGAAAAATGTATGGGAGAACAAACCCTAAATTGTTCCGGATTAGAGTCGGAGAAATCTTCATCTGAATGGAAAAAGATTATTTTTTAACCTGTTTCATAAATTTCTATTGTATTTTTTATTATTAATTTAATTCTCATTTTGAAATTTTCATGTTATTTTTATGCACTTCATATTTTCATCTTTTATTCATATATTTAATTTAACATCACGCAAATGTTTTCTTAATATGCGAAGTTTTCGCCTGTCAATTGCATACCTTCCTCTTTGTTCGCATCATTTATGGCGAGAAACCACGTAATATCCATTTCAAATAGATATTCAAATATATTTGATATTTGTCGAAAGCGAGAGATTTCTAGTGCAGTCTAATGCAGGAACAGAAAACAGACCAAAAGATCAAAAAACAAACTAGTTTATATCAATTTACTAAAAAAATAATTAGAATTTCACATTTTAGGTTTCGCATTTCGTTACTGCCGAAAAATTTTCCGTGAACACATTTTATAACAGCCAAAAGTTACTTAATCGCTTATTTATTCACTTGAATTTGTTCACTTTTTGTGTATTCATTCCTAGGGGAAACCCTAATCGATACCCTGCACATTGGACGCAGAAATGCTTGCCGCGCGGTAAAATGAGACGCGGTAACCAATGAACATATTAGAAGCTATGAGTTTATTGGCTATCGTATCACATTTTGCCACGCGGCAAGCGCTTCCGCGTTCAGTGTGCAGAAGCCATAAGATCGGAATCAGACAACGCATTAAAGAATAAGATTAAAGATTGAAAAATTGAAGTTTGATCAATCAGAATAAAAGGAGCGAAAATTTTTTTGTTCTCATTGATGAAATTTCAATCTTTAATCTTCAATCTCAATCTTTAATGTATATTCTGATTCCGGCCTAACCGGAAACTTATTCATAGTTCTTCCTTAAGGAATGAAGATTCCTTATTCCTCATTTCATGTTTCATAAATCTTCCTCGACCAAACAAGGAGCCTTATCAGCTTCCTTTTCTCAAGGGAATTTACGAGTTTCTTTGAAGAGCAAATGCAACCTTCATAATCAAGCAAATCCCTCCAAATTTAATTCGTCACACCGGTCTTTTTATCCAGCAGACGAGAATAGATTGAAATGAATTGAAATGGATTCAGATTTTCAGAAATATTGATTCACGAATGTTAAAATGAATGCTTTTCAATCCTGAATGCATTTTTATTCATTTATAGAAATTGCATAGAGCATATCTCTATGTCTTTCGATATAAAAATAATATTAGCTTTTTCTGTGCACAACACACACATTGTGAATAAAACACACTATTCAATTCAAAAATTTTGAATAGGAAATGCAGTTTTTCAATCCAATTGCATCCAATTAAATCCAAAAAAAGTATTTACTATTTAAAATACGCATTCAGATAGAAAAAAATTTCAATCCATTTTAACCCATTCTCGTTTGTTGAGTACTTTTGATAGCTTTTAAATCTGTCGCATCGATTATTTTAGATAATTTTTTTTTGGAAATAAATTGTATCAAATTTTTTCCTTCTTCGTATAACAAGCATTATGGCGAATTCGATTGGAAGCACTGATGCATATTAAAGCCGTTGTACACTGATTTAATTTGAGTATAAAAATACAATGCAAATATTTCGAATTATAAAATACATATTTTACCTAACAGTACAATATAATGTATTGATTATTTCACAATTTAATCAATTTTTATGTTTACTTATATTTACATTATTTTGTGTATGTACGGCGGTTTAATGTACATCAGTGCGTACTGAATGCGTCCAATCAAATTCGCTATTTATTAATTTTATTTTTATTCATTGTTGCAAAATGCTTAATCACGACTTTAATCAACAATGCTTTTATAACCTTTATACCTTTATTATTCATACATTCATATACTGCCCTCAATTGGTTACTAAAATCCTTAAAATATTCCTTCCTTCGGGAACGCATAAACTTGAGATCCATTTATGAAACAAGGAGATCTTGAAGAATTGAGAAATCCTTCATGGAGGCTTCCATCCTTAAAATAAGGATATGATTATGAATACAGGTGTAACCTCATCCTATTCACAGCTTGATAAAACTCTAATGTTGTTTTCGTTTATCATTTTATATACTGTTTTGGAATTAAATCGCTTCAACATAGTTATCGACTACGAGTTATCAACTCGTAGTTATTGTGTTTAAACGCGAAGCATTCAATATCGAGGATGCAATATGTAAAATTGCCTCAACCATTTTAATCGATATTTTGTAATTTATCTTTGATAATATTTACGATAGAAAATGTGCATTCGATTGAAGCATTTGAGAAAGATAGAGTAAATAATCCGAGAACTAGCTTCGATATATTTCTGAATTTTTTATTTCTACCTGCGTCTATAAGCTTGATCTCGATCCAATATTTCTCAATGCAAACAATTTTGGTAACTTCAGCTCTGTGAAGCAAATTTCACTCAGTTACAGTTGAATCAATATTATTACACAGAGAACGCTTGAACTTGTTTACAATATCCGTGATATCAGCTTTTATCTATGATGATGCGAATTGCGATGCAAATATTGATATTTCATGAAGTATTTTCATATCAGGAATTCTCTTTTGCAATTTCGATATAAGAACAAATAAAAAATTTCTGCAACGTTCTTTGATTTGCACAACTGAATCTTTATGAATGTTGGCAGATAAAACGTTAAATTCGTACTCAAAATTGATGCACTCGGGAGATATGCAAAAGCATTTGAAATCAAATTCTGCAAGATCATAATGCGATACTTTTTTTGCGGCGGAATGACGACTATTTGGAAAAGGAATATAAACAATGATTCAAATCTTTAAAAAATTTAACCGGATCAATAAAATCAGATTGAAATAATTTGTTTAGCCTCGTGATGTTTTAGCAGCGTTAAACTGAGGAAATTCAAGTACAATTTATTTTCCAGCATTGAGAACACGTTATATAGTTGAGAAGTTGTATAACAGCGTTTCTTATTACTTACTGTAATTTTAAAATGATATGCTATGAAGTAATAAGATGAACTTTGGCACGCAACCTTTATTACCCATATTTATAGACTCGTATTCAGAACGCGCTTATGATGTTAGCGCGCTATAATTTATGTTACGCATACTATATAAAATTTTAGAGATAAAAGCGTGTTTTTATTGATAAAATTCTGAATACGAGCCATATATTCGTATTTAGTAATCCTTCCTTGAGGACTGAGGATTCCTTGTTCTTCATTTCATAAACCTTGACAAACAGGAGCCTATTAACTTCCTTTTCTCAAAGGAGGTTATGAGTTTCCTTAAGGAGGAGAGTCTTCATAACCAAACAAATCTCCAAATTTAGTTCGTCACACCGATCTTTTTATTTTCGATAGCTTTTAATGTAGATCTGTCTCATCCATAATTATTTTTAATAGCTTTTTTTGGGAATAAACTGCACCAAAAGCATTTTTTCCTTCTTCGTATAGGGTCTTTCAATAGGGACTCTCGAAATTTGTTAGATCATAGTAGTCATGTTCTTAAAGTGACATCTGTCAAATTTGTTGTGTAGTGTAATTGTTTAGTAGTGTATGGCAAATCACCATGGAAGGCCATAATGTTGAGCAACGTGTGCAAATCATAAAATTTTATTATCAAAATCAGTGCTCCGTTTGAGAAATATTCCGCGCATTACGTGATTTTTATCCTCGCCAACCGTCCTGCCGAGTCAACTATGTTCGACGTTTGGTGGTCAAATTCGAGTCAACCGATAAATAATTAGCCAACTCCAGTACGTCGCCGAAACGCAAGGTCTGCTGAAAACATTGCTGCTATGCGTGAGAGTGTACGGGAAAATCCGAGGCGGTCAATTTCTCATCGTTCACAAAAACTTGGCCTTTCTGCGACTTCAACTTGGCAAATTTTGCATCGGGACTTGGGTCTGCACTCCTATAAAATTCAACTGACCTAGGAACTTAAGGTAAACGACCATAGACAACGCCGTGTGTTCGCTGATTGAGTTCTGGAGCAGTTGAAAGTTACCCAAATTTCTCCAAACAAATCATCTTTAGCGATGAGGCCCATTTTTAGATGAATGGATATGTGAACAAGCAAAATTGTCGAATTTGGGACGATACCAATTTACGCGAGATACACCAGCTCCAAATGCATCCCGAGAAAGTCACTGTTTGGTGCGGATTTTGATCTGGTGGAATCGTCGGTCCATACTTCTTCCAAAACGAAGCGGGCATTGCCATAATCGTCAACGGCGAGCGCTACAGATCGATAAGCAATTTCTTGTGGTCTAAAATGAATGATATAGATACCGATAACATGTGGTTCCAACAGGATGGCGCTACGTGCCACACACCGCATGCCACGATGGACATTCTGCACGAACGATTTGAGGGCATAGTTATCTCGCGCGGCGGCGACGTGAATGGCCACCGAGATCGTGCGATTTAATGCCTTTAGACTTCTTCCTTTGGGACTATCTTAAATTGCAGGTCTATACGAATAAACCGCAAACAATTGATGCTCTCAAAGTCAACATAACAAACGCCATCCAGCAAATTCAGCCAGATTTATGCGAGAAAGTCATTGAAAATTGGACCGCCCGAATACGTGTCACCAAGCGAAGCCACGGCGGACATTTGAGCGACGTTATATTGCCATAAAATATTCTTTCAAATAAAAAAAAATTGAGTGGATATCTCACACACAACTTGTTTAATTTATGCCATAAAATATTCTTTCAAATAAAAAAAAATTGAGTGGATATCTCACACACAACTTGTTTAATTTACATTTAAAAATCGAGCGTTTTTATTGAAAGACCCTTTAATAGAATTTTTCTTTGCTCTCGGATTGGTCAAGATCTTGGATGAGGAAAGGATGTTGATCAGAGTCTGTAGTGTGGAAAAGTGTTTTTCTAAATTTTATGACCCTAAAATTTATGGGAAAACGCATGTGCAGTACGTCAATAAAGTGCACATGCAGCGACACGAGACCATCCAAAATCTACCCCTGAACGTCATGTACCGCTTCTTAGATTTTGTGATCACGGATTCGTGAGAATCGTCCGCGACTTGACCGTTAATAAATATCTTGATTTTACGCTTCCAATGATATATTTATTTTTACTTTAGCGGCAGTGGGCTAAGTCCAAGGGGCACAAACTTGGTATCCTTTTGGATCCGTTCATGCATATGCACTGATTTTTAGTTTATCTCGGAGTGACATTTACGAGGAGATACTGGATTCTTCGTTTTAGTTTTTAATGTGGGAAAAGAAAATTTTTAGTCTTCTCTAGGTTATAATGCTCAACTTGTGCATTACTCGCAACTGTCTTTTTATTTCAACATATTTCAGATCTTCATGAAAGAAAAGAGTCGTGGGAATCCGCTGGACGTAACCCCCAGCAAACGAAAATGGATTAAAATGGATTAAAATTTTTTTAATGCATACTTTAAATCCATGAAAATGGATTGAATAGATTGAAATGGATTGGATCCAAGCTGATACTAATTTAATATTCGAAAAAAGAAAAACATTCAGCTTTAAGAGTTACAAATTTTATTCCTAAAACATTTATAATAATTATACTTGAAATTAAAAAAACTACTTCAAATTGATATTAAAAAATACACCTTTTAGTGGGATTTGAACTTGGAATCTCTGGATTATAAATCTTAAATTCAACGTTACCTGCTACATCAGTTCTTTCAATTAGTAAATGTGTTTTTCATTCTCTATTTCAATTACAATAAACTAATAACGAAATTATATAGATATATTATAAAAATATCATCATTTAACAGATATAATAAAGATGTATAAATAATTTATTACAATACTATGAGACAACATTGATGTCAGATAATCTAATCTCTTGGCCGATGTTACTGTGATTAACCTAATATTCGGACTGTATTTGACTTGATTTGCGAATGTTCACATCGATCATTCATTTTTATTTCTAATTAAACAAATGAACATAATTCAATTATTTTTACGTTACAACTTAGTTGAATTAAAACAAAAAATTTCCTATTGATAATTTTAAATAATTTAAGCACTTATGGTCCATTTTTAAATAAAATTTTTTTTATTCAATTAGATTGAAAAACTGCATTTCATATTCAAAATATTGAATTGAGCAGTATTCACGTTGTACAGAAATTACTGATATTATTTTTGAATTAATTGAATTAAAAAACTGTACTTTATATTCACAATTTTGACTTGAGTAGTATTCACGATGTGCACAGAAAATGCTAATATTATTTTCAGTTTGAAAGGCATAGAGATATGCTTTATGCAATTCCTATAAATGAATAAAAATACATTCAAGATTGAAAAGGATTCATTTTAACATTCATGAATCTGTATTTCTAAAAATCTGAATTCATTTTAATCCATTTCAATCCATTCTCATTTGAAATCTTTATTATTCGTAATTCACGATATTAGGTATGCATATATTATATATTATGACATGCTACCCTCAAAAGGTTATTAAAATCCCTAAAATATTCCTTCTTTCGGGAAGGCAGACTTGAGGTCCGTTTATGAAATAAAGAGATCTTGGGGCCAGTTTCACCAATGCCGATTAAAATTAATCGTGATTAACTGTCTATCACAATTGGTCGATTCTATTAAACAGAAAAAGTGATTGGTTAATCAACGATTGATTAAGTTAACTCGCGTTGATGAAACTGGCCCTTGGAGAATCGAAGAATCCTTCATAGGCTTCCTCCATTTTTAAAATAAGGAAGGATTTTGAATATGGATGTTATTAATCACGATTTTATTTAATCAACAATGACCTAATTTCCACCGAGGATTTAAATCGGATCAGAATGTAAAAACCAACTAACTACAGTCAAGCATTTCCCCTGTCGTTCGACTGTAATAGGGGAATACTCGACTACTTGTAGTTAGTTAGTTCTTTTACATTCTGATCCGGTTTCAAACCCTCGGTGAAAACTAGGTCAATGTCTTTATAATCTTTATTATTCGTAATTCGATAATAGGTTTGTATATATTATATTATAATAGGTTTGCATATATTATTGTAAGATTTCGATTTGTCCGTTCTTCTGTACTCGACTCGAGGACGTCGCCAATGGTACACGTTGGCGAGCACGGTCGACCAAACGCGAAAGATTCTTGTCAGGAAAGGAGACTTTAATTCAGAATATATTTTCAGGAAATAATTATATTTCCTTATGTCTACGAATACGTTTCTTTATTACATGCTTAAGTTAACGGAACACGAAAAAGCAGAACCACGCCTCACGAACGACTTGTTTATCTTACGATTTGTTTTTCGACTCGCTTCGGTTCATGTCGCTCGCATGCTCCGGAGTATATCCGCGCATACGCAGATCGCTCGTGATCTATCAAATTGGTTTCCAAATGGGCATTCGCAGCAATGGTTCTCCACCTACACAGTGGTGATCACAGGAATTTTCTTACAGTTCGGCCAGCCTGAGTATGACATTTGACTTTGAATGTCCCTTTTATTTAAAGACATTATGAATATAGAATTATTTATACCGCTGTACAAAAGTTAATTCCTTACTACTAATGCTTATACCCTTATATTAGCATAGCTTAATCTAATGAAAGTTTAACAAAATCCTAGAAACTTAATGACTAGTTTAAAATTTTTCAATATTTTTGCATCGTCCGAACCGATCTGATCCACAGCTTAAATCAATCGGGTGATAATATAGAATCATATGATTTTGTCATTAAATTAAAGTCAGGTATATCCTGAATCAAATGGGTTCTTGTTTAGAACTTTCATGACCATGTAAGGCCTATATTTTGATCGAGTTTTTGGTTTGTGCCAGATTTCGGTTGATCATCCTTCACGAGGACTAAATCACCTTGTTTGTAGAGAATCGGTTATCGATGTTTTTGATCATAATTGCTTATTATAATTTTGAAGCTTTTCGATTGCTTTAATGGCTGCTTTTCTATTTATCGTTCGTTGTTTTTCTATATCGGAATCTATTTGTGTGAATTCCTTGACAAATTCAGCGAGCGAGGAATCGCTTCTACCTCTCAAGTCGTATCCGACTAGGAATTTCGGCTTTGTTTCCTGTGATGGGATTACATATTATTAATTATATACGCGGCTTTGCTAAGAAAATGTTTCCAGTCGTTCAGTGTGGCTCGTCCACGAGTTTTTGCAAAGTAGATTTGAAGAATCTATTGATTCGCTCTACGATGCCATTGGCCCATGGCGCAACAACGGCTACTTTATGATGGACAATATTATTTGAATTTACCATAGCATCGAACGAGAAGTAAATGCAATTCCTCTGTTTGAAATAACTTCTTTTGGCAATCCGGAAATATTAAATAATATTTTCAAAAAGTCGATTGCCTCCTTCAGCAACATTGATTTCGTTGGATGAAGCCATTCGTTGGTGAATCGTGTGAAAGCATCTACGACTATAAAAATGAATTTAAAATTGTCTTCGGTTTGCTGTAGAGAACCAAAATGATCCATATAAAGTATCTCGAACAGCTTTTTCGGGATTGTAGTAAACTGCATTTCACCTTTTTTTCTGATTTTGCGAAACGTTAGCAATTTAACAAATTAGACAATTAAGACCATTAAGACCATTAAACAAATAAGACAATAATCGATATGATCTCTTATTTTTTTTCTCATGGATGGGAACCAATACATAGCATTTATGCTCTGAAACGTTTTCTCAGTGTCGCAATGTGCCATCTCATCATGATATGCTCTAATAATATTGCCGACCATCGATTCGGGGATTACGAAACGCGGACAGAGTCCAGTGCTTTACGATATACAATTCGAATTTTTCGCTGTCGGCTAATTCCAGTTCGTTCGCTATGGCCTTTATAATCCTGTAATTGCCTGTATTTTAATTCCCTCTCGAGTGGCATAGCATTTACGTATGCTATTGCTCGGCTAAGGGCAGCATATTCGTGTCTTTTTTGTGTTAATTTAAAGCGATAGTTTTGTAAACTGAGTGTCCATCGCGCAATTCTGGAATTAAGGTTAGCTTTATTCATCGCATAGAAATGCGTTGCAATCATTATAGTAAATTCAATTCTATATAAGTAAATGTGAAATCTTTCTATAGCGCGGATTATTGCGAGCATTTTCAGCTCAAAGCTGTGATAGTTCATCTCAGCCTTATTTGTCGTTTGATTGTAATAAGTAACAGGTACCCACTTGCCATCGGATTGCTTTTGCATAAGGGTCGCTCCGAGACCCAATGCATTCGCATCCGTGTGAAGTTGGGTTTTCGCTGTTTATAAATTTTAAGGAGATAACGTTAAGAGATTTTTCAATTCTTGAAAGGACAAGGAGAGTCAAAATTGAAATGTTTTTCTTGAGTAGATTGTATAACAGTCGTGTTTTAAGCGAATAATGTTTAATAAATCTTCTGAAATAATTTGTTACCTCAAAAAGCGCTGGATTTTCAAATTCACTAAATTACGAGATTGCGGAAAATTCCGTACCGCCTCCGTATGTCTTTGATTTATTGCTATTGAATTACACGAAAGAATGTAGCCAAGATATTCAATCTTTTTAGGAATTGATACTTCGAATAATTCAACGCGTATTTCTTCAATATAACGAGCGTGTGTCATAATATTTCTAAATTTTCATCGACAGAATCTATCGTCACTAAGATATCGTCAATATAAATGATCAATTTATTCTAATAAGCGGTTTGTACGAGACATTTATGAAACTCAGCGGGTGCATCGTTTTACCGGTGATGATTGGTCTAATTCTAACAATAAATGTCTTAATTTGGATTTAATTCGACGAATCAAAGTCAATGGAAATTTTATCAATTATATTCTCAAATACCGTCATCGATTTATAACACGAGGCAATTTGCAGCAATTCTGCCGGAAATAATTCTATTTCTGCGTATTTGGTGTTTTCGTCTACGGATTTTCCCGGAACGTAAATAGCAGACAAATGTTATGTTTATCGAGAAAGTCGCGTCCCAAGATGTCTGTTGACAATGGATTGTCCGCAAGACATGTAAATCTATGGGGAACAAAGAATTCGGCAGTTGCTCTAAATATAAATGCGAATTTACAGAATCTTGAATCTCGATATGTGTGTTATTTAACACATTATAAACACGTTGGGGTCGTTTGAAAGATTCAAGTGAAGGATCTCGAAATTCTTGATAGACATTGAAATTTAAAAAAGAGATAGGGCTTCCCGTGTCCAGCAAAGCGCTGAGATTACATTTCCGATTATTAAGTTCAAAAATTTTTATTGACGAACTCTTAATTAAAATGTTCCTATCGCTTGACAGCTGTACCAAAGCTATTGTGGAGTCGTCTGGAGTAAGCTCGACTGCTGCGATTGGGTTAGTCGTCTTGGCCGATATGGTCACAGGCGGCTGCTCCTTTTTCCTCAATTTCGGACACTTTACTCGTAGATGGCTCGATGCCTTGCAATAGATATAGAATCCTTTCGTCTTACAGGTCTTGAAAGAATGACCTGTTCCCGCTGAACAGGTTTCTAGAGTCTTCGATGACTGGAACTGATTTCTTCTCCGTCTCTGTTATGATGGATGTGATTCGATATATTTCATCAAGGAAACGATCGGAATCCACGGCTGCAATGGCCCGCAAGGATGAACTTCCGATTTCAGCTTATATAATTAGTAATTGAATGGAATCTCTGGGCGTTAATTGGAGATCGCTCATAATCGCTAGCCTATCCATGACATATTCTTGAAAAGATTCCTTTTGCGGACTCCACCTCCTTGCTTCTATCTTCTGCATTGCCACTTCGTGGAACAACATCAACCTTCCGAAATGACTGATTAGCGCTTCGCCGTCCATGATTCATGAGGCTGGATCCGATCGTACTATTTTAGGGCAGTTTTTATTAAACGAGTGGTCGCGGCCAACAATACCACGTCATCTGAAGCGCCGTGGATGCGTCCTATTTTATCCACACATTGGATCCACAATTGCGCATTCTTCGAGTCTGCATCGCCGAAGTCAGGAATTTGTGGCGCTAAAAGATTCACGGCATGCGCAGGAGACGCTGCCTCAAAGCATTCATTGGCTGAAATCCTGCCGTTTTCGGAGTTGGATTCACGACTATTGGCGAGTCTGTAGATCTTGTGGAGTTCACAGAATGGACAACTTGCTGAAAAAGTTACTGTCAGTGTTACTGCTGCAATTGAGCCATAATTGAGGCCAGACATTAAGGGCCAAACATAAGAGCTTCTCACGGCGGAGATTTGTAAACTTACGAAACCGAGGGAATCGTGGCCGTGCTCGCTCAATAATGATGCTGCGAGGCTGAGCCACTTCTTTCATAATTATTGAGCTATTTGTCGGTTCTTGCAAGGCGGAACAGAATCACTCGAAATAGTCAACTCATAATAGTGTCGATTAAGGATGTCTTATCCTAGATTGCTGTCACCTTCAGCTGAAGTTGTGCCGCTTTTTGTCGAAGCTCTTCGTTAGATATCTCATTAAGATAAGTGCGATCCATTTTTATCATAAACGTCATGGACTGATGAGAAAAAGAAAGTCACAAAGAAAATCCCTTAAGTCACTGTAACACGCGATGCACACCTGCTCCTGTACGGAGCAGAGAAGTTTTTATAATAAGCAAAGTGCTAGGAGGATCTCGACCGTTTGATCAAAGGGATGAACGACAACGCACGTGTGACCTCGAGACTCGCGGCGCGAGATCACGCGAAGGGAGTATGCTCGTGGGAGACGAATGTGTACCTAAACTCACGCGGAAAAAATCGCGGTAGAACACGATTACAACGCGAATTTGACGCTGATAGTTCTCTAAATTGTAGTGTGAGGTGAATTCCACTTCTGAAATAGTAATAGTAAGCTGTAAGATTTCAATTTGCCTGTTCATTCTTCCGTGCCCGGGGACGTCGCCAATGGTACACGTTGGCGAGCGCCGCCGACCAAACGTGAAAGATTTTTGTTGAAAGGAAAGGAGAAAGGCTTTAATTCAGAATAATTATATTTCCTTATGTCCACAAATACGTTTCTTCACTACATGCTTAAGTTAACGGAGCGTGAAAAAGCAGAACTATGCCTCACGAACGACTTGCTTATCTTGCGATTCGTTTTTCGACTCGCTTCGGTTAGAAGCGTATTAGAACCATTGCCGCTCGCATGCTCCGGAGTATTCGCGCATACGCAGTTCGCTCGTGATCTGTCAAACTAATTGGTTCCAAATGGGCGTTCGCGGCAATGGTTCTACACAGTGGTGGTCACAGGAATTTTCTTACATTATATATTATAACATGCTGCTTAGTAGGTTACTAAAATTCCTAAAATATTCCTTCCTTCGGAAAGGCAGACTTGAAATCAGTTTATAAAACAAGGAGGTCTTGAAGAATCGAAGAATCCTTGGAGACTTCCTCCACCCTTAAAATAAAGAAGGATTATTCATTATTATTCACAGTCCTTTCTTGAGAAATGAGGATTCCTTGTTTCTCATTTCATGTTTCATAAACCTTCCTTGAACAAGGAGTTTTATTAGCTTCTGTTTCTCAAGATAGATTATAGAATTTCCTTAAGGAGGAGATGTAGCCTTCATCAAACAAATCTCCAAATTCATTACATCAGGTTTTTTTACTTTATATAGCTTTTAATTTAAATCTGATGCATCGATTATTTTTGATAACTTTTTTTTGGAAATAAACTCCTCCAAAAGCATTTTCTCCTTCTTCGTATAATAAGCATTATGGCGAATTCTATTGGAAGCATTGTTGATTGAATAAGGTGATTAAGCATTTTACAACAATAATGGACAAAAATAAAACTAATAGTGAATTTGATTGGATGCATTTATTGTGCACTGATGCACATTAAAACCGCCGTACATATACAAAATAACTTAAATAAATGTTTATAAATAAACATAGAAATTGATTAAATTGTGAAATACTCAATACATTTTATTATACTGTTAGATAAAATATATGTATTTTATAATTCAAAATATTTGCATTTTATTTTTATACTCAAATTAACCATACAACGGTTTTAATATGCATCAGTGCTTCCAGTCGAATTCGTCATAATGCTTATTATATGGAGGAAAAAATGCTTTTAGCACAGCCCAATCAGAAATAGTTCCTCGAAAAGACGTCGTTTCGATGGAAAAATTATCGATTCAAAACTTGCATTGAAATTTCAACGTTTTCGAGTGATAAAAAATTATGTAGAGAGTGCAATGAGAGTTTAATACATTTTTAATATTTTTGGTATAAATATGTGATACATAATCTTATATTTTGAATATTTTCGTTCAAAAGTCAAATCGACATTTCTTTCGATTTCATTTCGACAATTGCAATATCGCTCTAATCATAAAAGCTTTCTCAATTTTTCAGAATTTATAAATAATTTTATAACTTTTTAGAAAATTATGGAATTTTTTTATATGAATTTTTTTATATGAATCAGAACATTTTTTACAAGTCGATAAAGTCTACATCTTTTCTTC
>Ga0157364_1002175_pt1 | contig 17900 bp, 10 predicted proteins | sample AttsexASBM2_FD_111476 | JGI IMG/M metagenome (GOLD analysis project Ga0157364, IMG submission 111476) | Fungus gardens microbial communities from leaf cutter ant in Ribeirão Preto, State of São Paulo, Brazil - Atta sexdens ASBM2 | ecosystem: Host-associated > Fungi > Mycelium > Unclassified ...
CGAAGCGTAAAGGCGAATTGGCGAGAAGCTAATTAATATCGCAAGTAGGCGTAAAGCCTCTCTCGAAGGCAATATTGTATCGAGTCGGTATCATTAAATATCAGTATCCACGTGATCCAACGTATAACATTATTGATACATCGACGAGTCTTTTTCTCAAGGGATCCTCTACCACACCAAGTTCGTTAAACAACGTAATCGTCCACCGTGTACATTTGTCACGCTTAATCCCGGCACTTTTCTCCGACCTTTACGATGAGATTCCGCGAGAAGATCTTAAGAGATGATCGCGGCACGGCATCGTAATTTTCGGAATCCCAATCAGCGGGAATGAGCGATCGTTCGTTTCACCTGGAAGAGATGAAGAGGCCCTTGCCCGTGTATATATACATGTATACGAGAGATATTGAGGCGCTCGTAAAACGACTGTGCGCGCGCGGCATGGCGTTAACTCGTGATCGAGATGATCTACAGTTATTGAATTCCCTGGAGGCTGCGCGATCGCCACATGTTCCCGCACGGATACAAGTCTCGAACCTAGAGAAAGATGACGAGGAAGAGGGAAAGAGGTGCGGGATGGTAAAAGAGAGAAAGACAGAATTAAAGGGAGAGAGGGAGAAGGAGTGCTAAAGATCAGTGGGTGGGTTTTGACCTATAAGGTGCGATCTTATCGGTAAACGGAGAAGTGACGTGAGCAATCATCGCTTGGTCATCGAAGGCGAACCCAGACGACCCCATCAGGACTTGATCGCGAGGGACTCGCAGTCGAGGAAACCGATGAGAGCCACCTGCGCCAATGGCGGCTGATCACAGTAGTATCCTCGGGTGTGTGAAGCCACGTAGAGAAGCCCTCATTTTCTGCCACGCTGCCTGTAATTGGGCCAATCATCTCCCATTGAGCGACCGGCGTAATGTACGGGAGTTATTTACTTGCATCGCTTCGCTGAATCGCATCGAGTAAGATATCTCTCTCTCTCTCTCTCTCTCTCTCTCTCTCTCTCACTTCGCTCGTCATCGTGTACGTAGCGTAGGTGCGTATTGGCTTTTTACGATAATAACGGCCGACCGAGTTTGTTGATGGCGAGGTGCAAGCCCGGCGAATGGAAGATGACGGTGCATTAGGTGAAATATGAGGACGCGTGATGAGCGGTTAACGTCGGCGTTGAGATATTCTAGCAAACGACACGCCAAGTTGTTATTTCACGCGTTCGCGTGATCAAGTGATGATCGAAAAAGGGGTAAAACGCTGTTAAACGAATAAAATTTCGATATGCGTATACCGGTGTACGTTTATATCACGTTTTATATCCATAGTGACGCGTCCACTGTGTGTATGTAATAAAAGTGACTTTCGCCAACATTTATTTCGGGAATGTTCGAAGCGAGGCGGCGTTTAAAAATTAAGAACGTCGTCGAAGGCGCGGTTTTAGAAACGTCGCGTCGGCCCCGAATTTCGCGTCTGTTCATCGCGTCATCTCGCAGCGGCATTTGCAGTATAATCCGATACGTCAGGCCGACATCAATTGACATTTAACATGCAGCCCTGCACTTGGCGTTATATGGATCTGTTGGCGCACTGTATCGCCCCGGGTTTATGATCTCATCGGGCGATTGATTTATGTCGGCAATTATAGCATAGCTAGGAGTGACGCACGACTCCGTGTCCCGAATGAGTTATGAGTGTTAATCTCGGGCGAACCAATGAGGGGGAGACTCGCCGCGTTCGTCGCCGACTCCCGTCGCCGCCGCCGTCGATCTCCTCGTCCTTTTTCGATTCTTCCTGCACCTCGATTAGTTTTCTTTCGCGCCGCGCACGTCCTTCCTCCATCGTAATAGACGCAACATCGACAGTCGTCGCACGAATGATTGCGTCGCCCTCCGTACTCTACCGGCACCTGATCAGCCGAGGCGCCGGTAGGACATTTGGGCAGCCGCCAATGTGCTCCAACGGCCAAAATATTAATGTTCCTTAATGTCCTGTCTCGCGTGCAGATATCCCATCCCGTGACAGCGCAGCCTCCGTGACGAGTCTGCAATATTTCGATGTAGTCATTTACTTTACGGCGGAACTTGTTCATTGTGAACAACGTGGCTGAATCGATGAGACAATCGGACGCGTGAAAGATTGATCATGCATGTCAAAATATTGAATTCGCGCATGCAATATATTGAAACAATTCGTTATTAAACAATAGCAAGTGAAAATTGACCGAGAAATGTTTATATTTATAATGTTAATAAGTCAAGAAGGCCGTATTTAATCAAAGTTGGGACCTAATATTTTTGTATGAATTTCCAGTCGAACCAAACTGGCACGCCAATGTGATGTCAATTTTAGAATACGGAAAGAACAATTTTCAATTAAAAATTTAATTAGATACAGATCCAAAAATAATTTTGCGTTGGACTATTATAATAATTATGTAGAACGCACAAACTAGTTGCTACAATATTTAAAATTTTTTGCAGCATTTCTTATTATGCTTGAATTTTTTATTTTATATATAAATAATTATTTTGATAATGCAACAAAATTATTTTCAAATCTATATAAATTTTTTAATATTTCAGTAAAATTGTTCTTTTCATGTAGATTGAATGGAGTATGTAACATCATAAATTAAATTAACTAGCAAATTAATATTACTGATACTAATGAGAGCATTTTTAAACATTTTTTGTAAGGAATTTATTGCAAATAATCATCTTAGCCAAAATTTAATCATGGATCTCTCTCATTTCGTGAACGTCTTCTCAATTCGATTATACCAAGGCATATAATGATATTAATCGCAATACACAATATTAAAAGAATATCTTTTTTAGATGACGTATAAACAAATAGTAAATGAAAATCGGCTGAGAAATGTTTAAAACAATAAGTAAAGAATTATATTATCATAATCCATTATTAGTACCAAGATCCATTTAATGTAATAAATATTTTTAGGTAAATTTTTACAATTTCCAATTTCAAGCAAACTGTGCGCCGATTGTTTGTCGTAATTTGTTATTATGCAATAATTATAATCGATTATTATATCGCGGCTCTCTCCTCTCTCTCTTTTGTAATGATTTTAATTATTTTAAGATGTACGTTGCCCGTAGCAATTATTGATTATTGTATGCATAAATATGAAATATTTTCATAACTTTGACGTTGTTATTGTAACAGAAAAATATATTTTAGATTGACAAATCTATCTTAACAATATTAATTATATAATTATATCGTTGCTTATATTTTCTATCACTTACTATTCCGATGATGGGCTCATCTATGCAATACTACCTATACAGTAGTGCACCTATACAATACTATCTATATAGTAGTGCAGCAACTAACCACAGTTACATGATTTTATGAGGATGAAAAAGATATCGAGGTACGTTTAAAGAGCTTGAATATCGAGTTATAACTCCAAGAACCAGTTCTCAGATACAAGAAACTACTTACGACATAAGGATATTCCTGGTTTAGGATAGGCAGATAGCATAATTGGTGGCTGCTGCAGCACGACGTGTCCCGTCATAACAACTAACATGTTCACGCTTCATGCTTCTAGCTTTTTTCCAAAAAAAAAGCTAGAAGCACGACTTACTACTCTCGCGCATGCTTAATCACGCTCTCGTTTACTCAAATACAAACCTATCCCTTCACGACTATAATATATGCTTAATCCTAAGAAAGTTCACGCGTGCAAATACTTTTGTCACTTTCTCAAATCTTTAATTCATAATAATCCAGTAAAATTGACTGGCTTTTAATATATTCTGGTATATATCCTATCTGCAAGATACTGTAACATACACTCATGACAATTGCTAGAGGGAAGAACGATTAGAAACATTGAAATAAAGGAAAAGATCAATAAGATTTTTGGCAATCGATTTGCATTAAATAAAGCTTTATGAATTGAGTTTTTTTATCACATAATGATTATTTTTCTCATTTCTAATGATCGTATAATAAAAATATAATAAATATAATAAATATAATAAAAAAATTAAATAAAAATTGGTTAGAGACCAAAAAATTCTCCTTTGTTCTAAGATATCGATTGAGTTTTACTGTAATTGCAAAAAGGACGATTAACAGGGAGCTTTTATACGCCGATCTTAGTTATGCCGCATGATACTTTCTTCCGAATGAGACATCGGAAAAAGGAAATTGGTCGTCGTAGACGTTACCGTTGTTCTTTGCGGATAGACGCTTTTGCAAAAAGTGGCTCGCCTCCGAGGGCTATGCCGCGGCACTTTGCTGCGCCTTCGAATCACCGAGGAAAATCTCATCGCGTGCATGAACCCGTCGTGCTGGCCAGCAAAAAACGCAAGCCTTGGAAGTTATTACACTGTCTCGCGTAAAACATAATTAGATGACGCTCGGTCGGAGTGATGTCGCTCCTTCCGTACATCCATGATCCTGCGGCTCTCAACTTAGCAAAAGCTTAAATTAATCCAGACCTAATTAATATCCTCAATTATCTAGCTAATTAATAAATTATTTATTTTTTTACAGCTAAATTTAAGAATACCATAAGGACTAATGATATATCGTGCAAATCAAAAGAAATAGATGTGATACATGTACACGGAAAGAATGGTTTTAACGAAGTATTTAAAAGTTTTGATAGATACAGATCTGAAAATGAATTTATTAAAAATTATATTTCATATGCAATCAACTTAATATTTTATTAATCAAACAAAATTATTTTCAAATTTATATTTAACTTTTTTATATTAAATTTTTAAATACTTCACCAAAACCGTTCTTTCCTATACAGTTGTTTTTGTGTATATAAATATAAGAGATTTATTTTTTATTTTTGAGCAGAATTATTTGATTATAAGTAGTTTTATTATATTTTTACGATACAGTTCGAGTTATAGACAGTGAAGTTTTAGATGGATAAAGAAAGGAAGTATAAAAAGAAAATGAAAATAATTATACGATTTTTAAAGTTATATTTGATTTTCTGAAGTTTTCTAAAGTTTCGACGGTTCCATGAAATTAAGCGAACATTCTTGTCCATTGTTCGCCCTTACTATATATCATGCGGACTACGGTTTGTTATACGAGCTATCGTACGCTCAGCATCCAAGTTTCTAACACATTTGAGCTTGGATCCTCCAGAGCCTTCGATTGCCGGCCGCACTTCGGCACGTACGGCGTTACATACGAGAGACTAACATTAACGTACACACTTATATACGTATACCTATAGATAGAGCCGGACATGCACCTATACATGTGCACGTACACTAGTGCCAGTGTCGGGGAGCCGTCGGTCGCAACAAACTTTGAATTTATATCACTAAGACGATATAAACGTCATAAATCATTATTATAATAACGGTTCCGTACGTAGCTACACCGTTTGCGACTGCGCCCGTTGCTCTCGACACGTACACACACACATACACACTACGTACGCGGAATCAACGTAGAGCGAAGTCAAAACAGAAACGTTAAATCATGGTATGTCCGCGGCAGCAGACGAAACGCCGACTCGCCCTTGCCGGGGGTGAGTGAAATTGTCGGGCTCGCAGTCGACAAAGAAGGAGATCGGCGGACGAGTTGAGGGCAAGATGAGAGAAGCGGTGGTGGCGGAAGAGGAAGGGGTGGAAGTGAAAGGGGTATTTACATTGCTAATGTATCGCCGGCCTAACTTCTAATTAAACAAATTCGCACAACTCAGCGCGCCGCGCTGGAATTGCTCGAGGAGGAGGTGCGGGTGTGGACCATCTTATGCTCTTCCTTCTGCTTCTCTTCGTCTTCTCCTCGCGCTCTCATTGCCTCTTCCTCCCTTTGCGGCGACAAGGACTGAGAAGAGTGAGAAAAGCGAATCTCTCTCTCTCTCTCTCTCTCTCTCTCGCTCTCTCTCCCATTTGGTTGGAGGGGTCGCTCGTTAGCGCTCTTAACGCGACTTACCGCCTGGAGTGCGAGGCTCGGGCACCCTGATTCATCGGCAAGGGGGAATGAATATTTATAAGAAACTACGAAATAGTAGTCTCCCTCGTCTTTTCTTTCTTACGCGTATATAACCGCTCCTGTTGTGTACTATCGTGCCACTCCAATCAGTCGTTGCTGACTCGCCACGATGTTCGTTTCTCCATTTTCTCTGTTTCTCAGTTTCTAATGAGATGAGGTCATTTTTTCCACACATTAAGAAATATGCTATGAGTGGGTACATGAATACGATTTATCGCTGAGACAGTAGTTATGAAAATTTTATTGGCATTTTTATTTTTCTATTGTCATTAAATAATTAATTTTTTGTATTTAAGAATCGCGCGTTCGAATGATGGAATATTAATGTTTAGATTTATTAGGTACATTGCATAATATTTGTAAATTATAAAAATATAAATTACACATATTCTGCCTTTTGCCAAATTATTCAAGACAAGAGTAAATTTTTATTTACGATTATACATCTTACGAATTATTCTTGCAGGATAAAATAGATATAAAAAATTTTGAAAAGAATTTAAAACGTTTATATATCTATTTTAAAAACGAAAATCTTATGGATATTCAATTATTTTGCAAAATAATATCCATATTTACTATTATGTGCTAGATACAAAAATATCAAATGTTCATTAGTTTGTATTAATGTTAATTATTACATTGCGCTAAATGTTTGCGTTCCGAAGTTCGTTAGAATATTCGAAATTATACATATGGTGCACAAAGTCCTAATGCCACGGAGGACGCGCTCTTTATCATATGGCGCGCTCGTAGAAGAGAGAATATTGTCGATATTATTTATACGCCTACGGCTAACGGTTCGACGATTATATCCAGTTAATTTATTCGAGCAACTTGTCCCGTCGGGCGTTCGGTCTAGCACTAAATCCAGTAGCGTTTCCCGTAATTGATTTAATCGATCGGATTAATATTGAGCGTGTGCGTGTGTATCGATTAAAGTAAAGTGCGGTATCTGCACATGCTTCCCTCGCCCCGCATCGATACGCATATAAACAAGTTATCGAGTAATAAGTTAAACATGTCGGATGGATGTCCGTTTCCCTTGACTTGATTTTCTTGCCTTTGAGAATTACTAGTCGTGCGTAAAGTAAATCGTGTAAACGTACGTTATCTTCATAGACAGATTTTATAACGATAACGTATGGTCATAAAATATATCATGTAATTGTTTGTTCTCGAAACGAACGCGTTTATTTGCCTCTCAAATATCGAAATCAAAATTATCAGTCATCTCTTTTACATAAGAATATTTTCCATAAATGATTAATGTATTTTGGTATTTCTTTGTTCATATGTACATTACGTTACGTTTTTCTATATCTAACGAAGTGACGCGATTGTAACGAATGGTTACATTCATCATTAAAGCTGAAAAAAAACATTAGAACGTGGAACGACCTGAGATTTTACGGTGTAATGTTGTCAACTTGATAGAAAACCATGGCAAGACATTCGACAGTCGCATCGTGTGAGGTCCCATAACTGCTTCCTGTGCCGTCGACTATCTGCGACCGCATTTCCGGCGTCTCTCCGTCGGCTCGATTACACCGCAATAAAACACCGTCCTGACACCTGCGGGCTCGACAGGGACCTCTGTCTCCTTCTCTTGATAACGAATCCACAAAGCCAGCTCTATATTCCTTCGAGGGCCGGCGGTGCGTGCAAAAATCGCATCGCGCCTCGAGAGGATTGATAACTTCTGACCGTGTGAACATTGCTCTACAGGGATATAATTTGTTGGTAAGAAAAAGCGGATATAGACACTTGCCGGAAGTAATTTACATTTACAATTTGCGGCTTTCCCGCGCTATCTCGACTTACACTTGTCATCGGATACTTGTCATTTGTTAAGCGCGTTTACACTCGTGAAAACTGAACGTGCGGTGAGCAAATCCGTGAATTAAGTGCGTCGAGATGTACATCTAAACGAGCCTCAATTTCGTTCGGCTTAAGCACGAGCGAAGGTCTCCGTAGAGACGCATACCTTATAAATAAAGAAGTGTTATTTATTACACAAGTATGCAATACACTTATAATATATTGTTGAGATTAATTTTATATGAACTCTCTAGGGAGAAAAATAAAAAAACAAGATCGAATCGCGAACATTGATTTTTGATTTTGCACAAGAAACGAGCGTATTTGATTTGTAAAAGAGAATTACTCGATATGCGTAAGTGGTCGTTAGACTCAACATTAGCTTATCGCCTAAGTTCGTAAGTAGAGAGCTCGATAAAACATGCTCGGTAATCAGAAGCTGCTTTCGAGATGTTATTTCAGATGACTACAAAGATTGCCGCTGTGCTCCCAGGCCGTAAATCATGCGGCTCTTTCGCGATCAACCGTGTTATTTGTCACGATGACTATGGTGGAAGATAATTCGTGAAAAATTTGACGTCAAAGGCGAGCCTGGTAACGGGCTCATTATAATGGATGTTCGGCTTATCATTTAGCTGCGTCCATATAATAAAATAAATTTGCCAATACGCAATTCGCAATGGACGTACGAATTTGCGAATAATCGCAAAATATGTCGCGTTTAAACGCCCGCGATTTATTACGCCGGATCGCAACTTACCATTTCACAAACAGCGTCACGAAATCTATTTTCGCAAATATAAATTACTGTTTACAACAAACCCGCGTAATTCTGTCTCGTGAATAATTCGTACGCGCGCTCGAGTATGACATGGCCTATCTATAATTTCGATTGCAACGAGCCAGAATACGGTGTGTTCTCTTCAGATTCAATTTTCTCGCTTCACAGAGATCTTGGAGACGCTATATAAACCAGAAAGGTGGTATTAGATTATAATTTAGTCGTAGAAATGCATTTGAAGCGCGTCCATACATTTTTCTCTGCTAACGTCGAAGAAGAAGAAGAAACCGATGCAAATCGCCCGATAAAATCTGTAATTCGCGGCCGAACCTTATTAGACGCGAAGCGGCGCCGGCATTGTAAAGTTCTGAATAATGGAGTTGGCGAGGCGATAGAATGACGTGTTTATAAGCCTGCACTCGTACGAATACGCGAACGTACCCTTCGTATAACGCGCGCGCGTGCATATCAGCATATGCGTGGCACACATACACGGACGAAACGTACGTGTACAGCGTCTATGTGTAATGCGCGGGTGCTCAGCGAGCGAGCGGCACTTTGTGGGGTCGTAAAACAGCGTCAGCCTTGTAAATCTGTGCCCGAGTGCGGCAGCCCTGACAGATTCTCACCCCCTTCTAGCCCCTCGCCCGGGCGCGTGCGATTCCCGCTGCCCCGCCGTCAGATTCCGCCGACGAACAGTCTCTTATAATGAGGTCGTCGCGAACGTGACGACCTTCGTGGTAAGATTGCACCAGTTTCGATGTACCGCGACCTCTACGTCGTGTAGGAGCTGTGCCGGAAGAAACGCAGCTCTCCCTCGCGTATTTTTCAAATCAAATCTGTTATGATCTTGGATGAGAGAAAGAGAGAGAATGAGAGAGAGAGAGAGGGGGAGAGAATCAGAAAGAGAAAGATAAATCAAATGATATACGCTTGCCAGGACGAGACCCGATCGTCGAAAACGAATGGTGGATCTGCATCTCACTTCCATCCGTTTGACGGTAATGACGTCTTTGTTTAACCCGTTCCGTTTCCATTTGGATCTCTTCCTCCGCGTGCGCTGTTGGATCTTGACCACGGCCCGTTTTTCCCTTTCCTCAGAAGGAGATCGTTAGTACGAGTCATCGATTGCGCGAGCTCTCTTTATGCGTACTTGTACCCAGTTAGGTAAGGGGACGAAAAGAATCGAGATGTATTTATCGTCCACCTCCGCACACATCGCAAACGTCTATTCCAGTTCTGTTTTCTTTAGGTAGGAGATTTAATGTACCACTTTAATAATTTCAGATCAGGTTTAAGGGGCTTTTCAGTCGCGTTGCGTAAATTACATCTCAGCGCAATTAATACACTTAGCAAATTTATCACGGATTTTCTTACAAATGCGAAAGGTGTAGTCCTTTCGACAGGATCACAAGTTTCAGCTGCGTACTAATCTTAAATGCGGTACCATACGCACTTACATTCGTTTGTCGCGGTTATTATATTCAGCATGTTGATTTTTGCTTATATTGCAATTATTCTGTACTATATTAGCAACGTTCATGAATACATGACTATTTAAAAATATTGCAACAAGAAAATATTTTCAGCAGTTGATTAACATAATCTTTATATTATCATCTTTATATTATCTGCAATATAAATACATTGAATGCAAGTAATATGCATATAAAAAAGATATTTTCTAAAAAAAAAACTTTACTTTTAGACAGTAAACATTAATTAGTAATCTATTAACAAAGAATGAAGTAAATTACATATTTCACAAAATTATTTTACTTAAAAAGATAATAATAATCAAAATATGTTGTCTCTATAATAAGCAAAAATGAAAACTCGTATTATGTTCTCATTATGAATAAATTTTTAATTAATGTTCATTTTCTACAATATAATAATTTTGTATAATATATCAATAAGATTTTTTTATAAGAGTGCTCCCTTTTGCTCCCTTTCATTGTGTATAAATTTATTAATTTATCGTTACGTAGTAAAATCTTTTAATAATTAAACACGGCACGAAAAAAAGCGATTTATACAAATATAATAGAGCATTAATGGTGGTGCTATAAAATTTAGTACATAGCGATTAGAAATCGCAGTATTGCTTCTCTGTTACACGTGTGTTTATTTTATCACATTTCTTATAAGTTCGACGAGGCATTTGCGATGAATTTCTGCGCTTGTGCCAACGCAAATGTTTAACGAAGAGGAGTTGTGAGGTCGTCAGCCAGCTATTTATTTACAACGATCTCGCCGCGATTTTCGATCTCACGGTTGATGTAGAAAGCGCGTAACTCACGCGGATATCGCGCAAAGTGCTCGTCGTGCGGTGTTGCTGTGCTTACGTCGAGGTATTTTACGATGTTATGCTAACCCGAATATCTGACGAAGCGACGCACCGACAGGCGTAAAACGTAAAGCATCGTTAATCACTGCCCACGAAATCTTCGTTTTTTTACATTTTTTTCTTTGATCGACGCGATCATTCGAAAATGATTTTATGGTTTGGTTTAAACAAAGACCTTCCTGTACTTCATTTCATTTTTTTTTATTTTCAAAAAATGACGTAATATAGTTCTTATTTTGTCTAATCATAAATTTCTTTCGATATTTAACACGTGTCTTCGTCCATTCGTACAAATTAGAATTGTTCTCGCGAACGGCACACTGAACGTCGCGATTTTATTTGTCGCGAGAGCAAACACAAAATTTTAAACCAAATCAGCCAATCGATCATGACTCATATTCTACATATGACGAAGAGGCAGTCGCCAGCGGTCGCGACATAAAATCTGCTAATCTGAAATGCAAATGCCACGCACAATTCCGCGGTGTGTGCGTCGTTGTGGAATTTTTATTATTGCGACGTGAACTTAAGCCTGTTGTTCACGGTACACGGGGCCTGTGTAAAGTGAAGAACAAATGTAACGAGGCAGTCGCGTCTTACTCAGATAGTAGCTTACCTGATCAGGCGCGCCTTACCCTTAAGCGCAACTTCTTTTTGCGGGGGCCCTCTTAGTATGCACGTGCGACCGTCGTAAAGTAGATGTACAGATCGCGCGTATCTTACGAAACTAAATTGGAACGAGGCGAGGGAGGGGGGGAACAAAGAAACAAAAAAAAAGCAGAGAACCGAGAGATAGAAACGAAGGGGAGGGAGGGAGAGAGAGAGAGAGGGAAGAGGGGGAATGAGAAAAAGGACAGCAGAGAGAGGAAGAAGAAAGAGTGAGAAGATGGGTAGAAACTTGGTGAACAGAACGCACGACGGAGTGCGAACACCCACCGGCCAGGCGCGGTATATCCAGCTGGCTCTCCCACGCGTTCTTGGCCAACTGACATCTTCATCATCCACCACCAGAGTCACGTAGTAACAGGATTAAAATCCTTGCGCGCAGCCACCTCGAAAGAAGTACCCGTCGAAAAAACACCTGGTTCTTCTTCCCTCGGCCATTCTTGAAATCGGATCGGCGGCCAGCACCTTCCATGAATTTTGTAGCATCGATATGGCTAACTTCGACATGTTCGATATGGACGAACAAAGACGTTCAATGATGCTCTTATAAATTTCCATTGTACGTAATGAGATATTTATTTTTTAGGAACATTACATTTAATAGTAAAAACACGGCAAATCCTAGTCACATGCAATTGTCAAGGCGCAGAAATAAATTTAGTACATAAGAGATTCAATTATATACGTATAACATACTATAACATTTTGAACTATCTTCAGATAATTACAAAGTCTTAAAAATGTGTTCATTGTCAATTTTTCTCTGGGAAGAGGAACTCCTATTTTTAATGACAATCACGTATGACTTATGTTTATCATTTTTTGTAATTATTTATTATTATTATTATTGCGAGTTGAAGTTAGTCAGTAGGTTATTTTTTTTTAGTATCAGAAATAATAGAATCCACTTATTTACAATATTAAAATGCAGAATATAAATATTTATATAAAAATTGTTATTCAAAGTCAGAATAGAAATAAATAAATTCAGTTAACTAAGTAATAAATGAAAAAGTACAAAATATATGTAAAAAAAATATACATCATTCTTCTGCAATCTTTTTCTGCCCCTCCTATTTTTTTCCTATTCCTAAAATATAGTTCTCGTTCGTGCAAAACGTACCATTAGCACAAGGGCCAAGTTTGGAGATCCGAGCTGGACCACGAGTGGCTGTAGATAGTCGTCGATTCCCCTACGATATAACTATGTATTATAGGATGACCACTAGGCGAGGATTAAGCCTCGATGTCATCGATGTGGTCGGGCATGAAGTGGGTACGGAACGAACAGTCCTTCGCATACGGACAACCAGTGCACTGGTTATCGGCCGGCCGCGACCGCTACAAATCTTGGGCTATCGTCAGATCTCTCCTGGTTTTTGGTGGCTCTCTAATGTCTCTGCTCTCGCTTTCGAACATCGCGAGCGCTCAGGGAGCGACCATTGACTACAGTATAGAGAGAGAGAGAGAGAGAGAGAGAGAGAGAGAGAGAGAGAGAGAGAGAGTTTGTGTGTGTGTGCGCGTGTGTGTGTGTATATATATATATATATGTATGTGTGTGCAGGGTAGGAGGCCGAAAAGAGATCTCATGGACTTCGATGGATATCCGGTACCCATATACATCCATCGATCCGATGGCGGAAAAAAGACACGAGAATCGGCAACGGCAGTGGTACTTGTGAACACGAAAGAGAGAGGAGAGTGAGGGAAAGAGAAGTCACACCGTCAGTATAGATAGTAACTAGGGATCTCCATAGCTCTTGGCGTGGTGCACATAAAGAACAGAAACGTCGGGACATGTTCAAGACGAACTGCGCTTACGCGAACGCGGATTGCGCTATGAGACAGCGAGTAGAAAGAGCGGTCGTGCAATGGAGGATGGTAAAGAATATCGAGGATATCGGTAAAAGGAAGAAGAACGAATTCAGACGCCGAAAGAGAAAGGAAGGAGATTAAGTTCATCGGCAAGCCAATCGCCGAAGAATTACCGATTTCGATATCGTCAACGGTCTTCTGATATCCAACAGCGATTCTCATGCGGAATAATTTTATATATAGCAAATTCTTAGGATCTTTACACGAAGAGAAAATCACTTCTTGTATCTTTAGTTCCATTTATTACGATAACTCATGCTGAGAAATCTATTATAAAAACGAGAGCATGCGTTTTCACAGTCTATACTATAAGATTAAAGTGATATTGTTATTTTCTACGTATTCATTTGTATACCGACATTGCTCCATTCCCAAGATTTCGTTCGTCAACGGCGAGAGTCCCTTTTCCATTACAGTAGTCCTCATCAACGCGGGAAAAATGTGTGTATCGACGGTAGCGTTTAAATACCGTTGAGTGGAATGAGGGCTCGTTTCTTTAAGATGAGGGTTAGTTTAAGGGCCGTTCGAGAATCGGTAGCCTCTCCGATGTTTTATTTTATCCTCTCCGCTCCATAAGATCGCATTCTTTACGACCCATTAGACGAATTCATTACCAGCCCCGGGCAATAGGTAGGTGAGGTTCGTAAGTCCTCTTTTCTCCTTCTCCCTTTTTCTCTCTCTTTCTCTCTCTCTCTCTCTCTCTCTCTCTCTCTCTTTCTCTCTCTCTTCATTAGTTATCCTAGTCTTCTTCTCTTCTCTTCTTTCTGTCTTACACTCTTTCACTTCGTCACTCGTCTCTCTTTTCACCCCTTTCCTTCATCTTATGCGCGCGAAGTTTGATCGTTTTCGTTCTGAATCGACTTATCCCCCTCTCTTCCTCTATCCGCTTTGGAAACCGAAAAGGTCGATCGCTTCGTAATTATTATTCGAATGGTCGATCGAATCCGAGCGCGGATCGGGCATATATGTACGTTCTATGTTTACGATAACGTCGCCCAATTGATGCGCCGGCTGATGCACCCGGCGATTTAGATAGGGAAATCAGAGGCGATGCACCGATTCGAATTGAATGCACTGGCGATTACCAAGAGCGTGTACGCTCGATCGACGGTTTTTGTTACAGTATATATCGCGGCTATCTTCGCGCGCAATTGCGCGCACGACGATAACCGTCGTTCTTTCCGCTGGGAGCGCATTATCGAGCGCAACGTTTTAGCGCTCGTGCGAGATCATTCGGTTTACCTTCTTTCAGATCGACGAATCCGCGATCATTATGCTTGAGTAATTACGCACCGTTGACCATGCGTAACGGGCGACTTCCGGCAAACGGACATTTGCGCGGAGGCTTTAATAGCCCAACTCGTGGAATCGTGTCTTATCGAGGATTTATTGGGCGTTCGCTAAGATAGAGCAAGATTTAAATTCTTTATCGTTACCATTATCCATCCGTCTTGCGCCCGTCCTCCTCTCGGATTTCATTGGCCTCATCGGCTCCCTTTTTCGCCCTTCACAAATCCTCTTTTACAGTTTCCTTCGCTATTGAGCCCGCAAACGGTCTTACCTCCGAATTTGGACGGGCGTATTTCAAAGTCGATCCTTAATCGCAAACTTTTTACCTGATTTTACGAGCATTGATGACTCACGGCAATTTGCAAAGTATAATATTACGTTTCGTGTGTTAAATAAGAATATGAAACTTTACTGATTCGTAAAATTAAACGTCCAATTTTATGGGTTACACCCATCACGTGTATTTCTTGGATTTTATGTGCATTTCAGTTCGTCCAACGTAAATTATAGAACTATTGCATACTCAAAGTTTTTATCTTTTGCTCGAGAAAATCAGAATATTATTTCGATATTTTTCAAATTTTTATTTTATGCTCTATCTCTCTTTCTCTACTATTATGTTTTATTATACATATTCTTATATTTATATATACTTATATATATTATACTACATTAAATTAGATAATTAAAATTTATCTTAAGGCCTACGACCAGAAAAATTATGTCAAGCTGTCGTTTACATTAAGCGTATTCAATAAACGCTCTGAAAATGCGCTGCACACTTAGGGAATTGCTTCATTCCAATATTAATCGTTCGTTAGTCGAATCCAGAGTTGCTTGGAGAGATCGTTCCCGCGACGGCATCACAGCCGCCGATCCTTTCTTGCAGAATAAGCGAGCGAAGTAGAGAACGGTGGCGCGGGGGAACGAGAGGCAACTCCGCTCGGCGCTGTATCAATTCATTAGCGCATTACGTTAAAATAAAAGTATCCGCGTATCTGCGGCATGCGGCGTATCTCTTATGAAGAGGACGAGTAGTGGCCGACCGGTTTCTGTTACACAGCTCCTTCCCTCCTACTTCTTTGCCCCTGTCTCTCTCTCTCGCGATGTGTCCCCCTCTGTCGCCGTTCTCCCTTTGGCTCCTTCAGCGGACCGACCTTCACCGTGATTTGCTGGCTGGACGATCACCATCCGGCGACTCGAAGTCATCATTATGCATCGCAAATGGCGAAAAAAAAAAGAGGAAGAAGTAAAGACGACCCGCGAATCCAGCCAGTGTAGGTGAGGAGTCGACGCGAGAGAAACGAGGGGTGGGCGAGTGAGATGATCGGGGAATTCGTTGAAATCAACGAAGGGTCCGAAGGCGAGCGGCGGCCTTGAGGAAGATGATATCTCGCGAAACGTCTGCCGGCTGATAAGCGAAATCGTGCGCTCGTAATGTGGTATACAGAGTCACCGGTTTATCTAGTTTATCCGCCGACCATGTCTATTCTTTGCGGCTAACATACGCGGGGGTGAGTTTGATACTGATGCGAATACATTCGATATGGTATTGTATGGCACTGAATTAGCGAGCGTGTATACGCGGACTCTGGACTTGCCTGCTATATTAAGGATTCCATTTCTTTCTCCCTTTCTCCTTTCCTCCTATCCTTCTTCTCCATCTCTTTCTCTTTCTCTCTCATTCTTTAGCGTTCACAAACGTAAATTTGAGTACCATATCATCGAGAAGAAGAAGAGATAAGCCACATACAAAGCGAACACAGAGATGGATACCAATATTTCTAATTAATTCAGGCATTCTGTTTTCTTTGAAAGAAAACGAAAAATAGTTTCATGCTTAACGATCGCGTTGATAATGCAAATCTGCGTTATTAGTTCACTTAATGGTTGAATCGTCAACCACTTATTTAAAGAGTGAAGACACGCCATGACAAATTATTTTAAATAGACGTTACCTTTTTAAATAGACTTACCTTTTTAAATAGACGTTTACATACGCTGTATATAGGTACATCGTTTAAATTAATAAGAATTAATGGAGATTCACGACGGCGTCGGTTTCCTGAAATATGTAAAATGTTTAACGGTCGATTGCAAGTTGCTCGAATCGCTTCTCGAATAGTTATTTCCTCGAGTTACCAGGAGAGTCTACTAACTGTGACTCGTTCCCTCGCGATTTTCACAAAAAGGCATTGCATAAATTTAAATTAATGATCATATGATGAAATAAAAAATATATATATATATATATTTATAATATTTATATAAGAAAATTAATAACACCTTCTACATAAAACATTTTCGAAAAGATATAATATCATTTATACTGGATATTTTACGTCGAGTTCTTAGTAAATTATTACTCAATCTTTGGACGACAGGCAAGAAATAAACACACACGAGACAAACGTACATTCTTAGTTTATAACATATATATTTATTTGAGCTTTAATTGCATTTTAAAATACAACCGAAATAATTAAATAATGACAAATCTGGTAAAATGGTTTCAAGAATCGCGTATACATGATGCATATCTTTGTGGTTGCGTGTTTGTAAGTAGGTAGGTACGTTTCGAGCGTATCATTCGCACGGCTGGCTGTTCCTTTCCTCGAGTGTTACTGCGACAGTGTACTCGTATTTTCACGTGTGTACGTATGCGTGCGCGCGTGTTGTGTATGTGTATGTAAATAAGTGTACATGTATGTCGTGTTGGTCGCAGCCACGTAATCGTCTCGCGTTACGTTCATCACTCTCAGCAGTCGCGCGCGTATATAATTACAATATAATAATATTAATATTATTATGTCGATAAATACTTTTAAAGTCCGCGATGGAAGAATTAGAGTTTACAAGAAATACGTATACAAGTTATGTTCCGTTCTTTTCCGGCCTTCGTTGTTGAGGGCCGCACGCAGCTGCTCCATCTTTTCCGGCCTGCTTCTCTCATTCTCTCGGAAGCATTCTTTCTTGTCCTCAGACTGTCACTCTATCTTTCTATCCCTTGCCCTCACTCGCCACACAAACAAACACACACCCACACCCACACCCACACACACACACACACACACACACACACACACACACACACACACACACACACACACACACACACACAC
>Ga0157364_1002176_pt1 | contig 17898 bp, 11 predicted proteins | sample AttsexASBM2_FD_111476 | JGI IMG/M metagenome (GOLD analysis project Ga0157364, IMG submission 111476) | Fungus gardens microbial communities from leaf cutter ant in Ribeirão Preto, State of São Paulo, Brazil - Atta sexdens ASBM2 | ecosystem: Host-associated > Fungi > Mycelium > Unclassified ...
ATCTATTTTACGAGAGCAAAAAGGCTAGAATGTACAATAAGTCGCCAGAAATGTTGTTCTGTTCACATTTATATGATTTAGTGGTATTCGAAGTAAATTCTACTCATAACATTTCTAAGTAGAAAAATTTATAAGATCGAGATAACTTCAGGTAAAACTAATTTTAAGAAACATAATGATGTCATTCAATACACTTGTCAAAAATTTCAGTCATTGTCAAAAGTGTATCGAATGACATGATTTTTCTAAAATGATTTCTATTTGATGTTACCGATTTTATGATTTTGTGTTTCTGGATCCATTAAGTATCCATTTCTATCAATGTAGATTAATTTTAATCTGAATTCAACTTACTCTTCATCTTTTTTTAATTCTAAGATCCAGAGTTCCACAACTGTAAGATTAACTTTAATCTCGGAATTAGAAAAGATAAAAAATAAGAATAAGAATTTAAAAAAAAGAAAGAGTAAATTAAAACGAGATTAAAGTTGATCTTAGTTGTCCATAGTTGTGGAACTGGGATTTGAAACTAGAAAAAGATGAAAAGTTAATTGAATCAAGATTAAAATTACTACACTGATAGAAACGGGCAGATCTTTATTAACGTAGATTAACTTTAATTTCAGTTTAATTGATTTTTTATCTTTTTTTAATACTTATATTCATTTCTACCAATTAATTAACTTTCATCTCGGTTTAATTTAATCTCAATACTTAAAACTAGAAGAAAATAAAAAGTAAGTTAAAACGAGATTAAATTAATCTACATCGTTAAAATTGGACATACTTTACGCGCGTCGCTGTAAACGAAATCGAACGACCGCGAACTTCGCGAAGTTCAGAAACGCACTCTTATCTCTCCTTGTCTATCTTCGATGTAAAGCGCATTTCTAACTTGCAGTTTTTCCGCGACCAATTAGAGGCTCGCCAATAGGCTCTTCCCCCTCTATTATGGGGGTGAAGCACGTGGCAGCGAAGTAATTGGACACAATGGGAAGTGCGAATCGAAAATGTATTATCGTGAGACATGCGGCTTAAAGATGTAAAGGTTCGCATCGTGCGAGATTCCGCTGGTCGACCGTCGATCGCGCGGCCGACTTTCAAGGCTTCGGTAGCAACGGAATAGCGAAATGCACGAGCGAACGAGCGGGCGCACATGCACCCGTGTTTCTAGCCTTCGCCCATGCCTCTCTCTCTCTCGTCAGGTCGTTGAGAAAAATCGTTGACGGAACGCGTGCGGTCCAAGTTCAGAATATGCCATCCGATCGGCGACCGATCGGCGGCCTACGGCGATCGATCGCGGACGTCATATTCGAAAACACGCACGGCGTAGCGGGAGCGCGTGTGAATTCCAAAATCTTCCGCTCTAGCCGTTTCTCGAGAATCGTCGGCGAACGTCGGTTGCGTCCGTATCGGTGAAATCGTGGAACATCGAGGAGCCGCGCGGAGAAAGGAAAAGCAGATAGAAAGAAGTGAGAAGAGAACGCGTGCGCACATGCACGTGTGTGTGGTGTGTGTGTGGTGTGTGTGTATGTTGTGTGTGTGGTGAGGGGCAGGGGGATCGAGGGCTACGGATAGTAGAGGAGGAAACGGGATTCCCCCTTCCTCCTCCCGCGCGTCCACCATTCGTCCAATCCCCACCGCGACGCTTCGCTGTCGAGTGTCGACCGCAACGTCACCGTTCCCCCTCCTCCCCGCTGTATCTCTCTCTCTCGCGCGCGCGGATTGTGTGAGGCGCGCGCGGACCTGCCCAGTAAATGCGAGGCTTCCGTTCGACGAGTGTACGTATCGGTGAGAGAGTGCGTAATAAGCGCACCTTACACAGACAGTTTTTCACACCTCGGCGACGTCGTCGTCGTCGTCGTCACTGTCATTTCAAAGAGAACAGTCTGAACATCAACATGCCGCTCAGCATCGGCGTTAATCTACGAGTGACCGGCCACTGTAATCAGGGCGGCCGTAAATACATGGAGGACATGTTCTGCGTGGCGTTCCAGCCGACCCCGGACGACAAAGATCTGGAATACGCGTTTTTCGGGATCTTCGACGGCCACGGTGGCGGGGAAGCCGCGACCTTCGCCAAGGAACATCTCATGGACATTATCGTGAAGCAGAAAAACTTCTGGAGCGACCGTGACGAGGATGTGCTGCGGGCGATCAGGGACGGATACATGAACACTCACTACGCGATGTGGCGGGAGCTTGGTACGGAAATATAAGATTGTTGTGTTTCGTCGACTCGTTCTCGCTTGCACGCACCATGATTATCTTTTGCTTTCGCGCGAATTTTAAATTTTGCTCGATAAGCACTGCGTATGCGATCCCCCTCGGCGGCGATGGTGACCTCCGTTGAGAATTTCTGTCATCATCCCGCGTATTTCCCCCACCATCCGTCGCTCGTCACCGCCACCACTGATTAGGTTAGAATTTAGGTTATGTAATTCTTCGAGCTAACCTGAAAATTTGGGTTCGGGAGAGCGATGGGAATTAGCCGATGCAATAACTTCTTACGTCGCCTCCCGTCGCGAATCTGGACCGCGGCGACTTCCGCGGCGGTACCGTCGCGCGCTCGCGTGCGTGCGCGCGCGCGTAAAGCGTAACGGGCGCGTCGACCTTGATCGCGGAGAACTTGCTGTAGATTTATTTTTTATTGCTGCACCGGACTGCACTAGACTTTCTTCCTCGCTTTCGCCAAGTTTCAAATATAGGTTCTATTGTGTTTATTCCTGCATTAGAACTTCCTCATTTTAAACAAATATCAGATGTAAAGTTTGTCTTATAGTTGAACATACATGGAACTTGTTGTTTTAGCTGAACTTTTTGCACAGTTTATCTTTCTTTTTCCTCTACACTGAAAAAAAAAAGAGAAAATGGACCATATAAGAAGTTGGGCTAAAAAAACAAACTTTTTAACTTAAGCGAAATGGACACATGTGACATTTGACAAAAGCAAGAAAGTGTAGGAATAAAAAATGAACTTATTTACTTTACTTTAAATTCCAAAAGTAAATACTAATACAGCTAGAAAAAATACCTGTATACACATACCTATTTTATGTATTTTAAATACAAAGCTGACTAGTTATAAAAAAAAGATTTTGATATCTATCACAATAATATTTTAAACTGACATTGTTTTCTTCGTAGACAAATGGCCGAGAACTGCATCTGGATTGCCATCCACAGCTGGTACAACCGCCAGCATTGCTTTTATAAGGAAAGGCAAGATATACATAGGTCATGTGGGAGATTCCGCTATTATATTGGGATATCAGGCAGAGAACGATCCTCAATGGAGAGCAAAGGCACTTACAAGAGATCACAAGCCAGAGAGTGGGCCAGAAATGACGCGTATACAGGAATCTGGTGGAAAAGTAGTCAGTAAATCTGGTGTTCCAAGGGTTGTATGGAATAGACCTCGCATTGGACACAAAGGTCCAGTTCGAAGATCCACTCATATGGATGAGATCCCATTCCTTGCAGTAGCCAGATCTCTAGGTAAATGCATATTTACCAATATCTCTTTGTGGATAGGGTCAATGATGCTATAAATGCTTTGAAGCATTTTTTGATCAATTAGTAAAATTTTTTTGATTAGTCAATCAATATTTTAAAGCATTTATAATGAAACTTTGATTGCATTCTGTCCAGCATTCTTAACAAAAGAACTTAAATTGAAATTTGTTTTAGGTGATTTATGGAGTTATAATTCAGAATTGAACACCTTTGTCGTCTCCCCTGAGCCGGATGTGAAAGTTATTCCAGTTGATGTCAAATCACATCGTTGTCTTATTTTTGGTACTGATGGCCTATGGAATATGTTATCTCCGCAAGCTGCAGTAGCTATTGTTCAAACTACAGACAGACACAATGAGAAACATTTGATAGCCTCTCAGCAGACTGGTAATGGAGTAAGTTTCGCGAGTGTATTATTAATTATACATATAATTATTAAGTATATAAATTATATAATTATTAAGTATATAAGTATACATACAAGTTGTTGTCTTACTATATGATATGGTAATTTATATATGATAAGATATATATAAATCGTTTCGATAGCAGGCTGATTTACAAATGTGGATAAATCCTTCAAAAAATCTTGTGGATCGTGCATTGGAGAGATGGTCGTCGACGAGATTACGAGCAGATAATACTAGTGTTGTAACATTAATGTTAGATCCATCAGGACCATGCCGCAGTGAGGTATGAAGAATACTTGTTTCGAAAAAATCTAATGTACATAAATAATTCATATATAAATATTGACAAAGTTAAAGCAAAAAGTTTAGTCGTTTAAACTTTGAGTAAATTGAAATTTTGCAAGTAATCTAATACCATGATATAATTGTAAAATTCTATTAATATTATACTTCTACTAATACTTTCTACTAATCTATTAATATTATAGCTAAAATATAATTTTCTTTATTAAAGGTACTATTTAATCAAAAGAAGGACCGTGTTATACATCATGGAACACAAGTACCAGTTACAAGAGAACCTGAAATTGTCGAGAGAATCAATTCAAAAATTACATCGCCGTGCATGTGCATGCCAACACCACCGCCAAACGCTTCCTTGGATCTTGACATTGATCCTAAACATCCGGACTCGTCGAACGGAAATGAGGAGACTGTCGATCAAACGTTACAACCGGAGATAGTCTCATGTCCTGAAAAATCAATTTCGTCAGAGATTGACGCTTCGGAATTACGGGAGACCGCGATAGAGAAGTGTATCGAGACTACCGATGTCGGCGAAAGTATTCAAGTCGCCGAAATTTCCTCCAGTCAAATGCTAGAAGAATCTGGAGATTTGGAAAGTAAGAAAACAAATGAAATCAATCATGAGAAATTGGAATATCTCGAGGACGAAGAAAAGCCAATAATTGAACGGAATGAAAACGAAAAAGCAAAGAATGATCATTTGCAAAATCCGATCCAATCAAATTTAAAATCAAATAAATTCATCGAGTCTAAAGAAATTATAACTGAAACAGGGATGTCTAACGCGACTCGACAGAATGCTTGTCCCAATGCGAACGAGGAGGCGCTTCACCCTCCTCTTGTAAGTAGGTTACGTCGAAGCGGTATCGTTTCTGTTAAAAGTAACAGTTTCGATAATGGTGAGATGAAAAGTGGTGTCTTAAATGGATCGAGACATAAGCAGCATCCTTTATTTCCCGCGAGAGCGGATGTCAGAACGATAAAACGACGACATAGTTTAAGCTCTTCTCAAACTCAGAATGCTTTTACCGACGTCGCACCGACTCCAGATTCGAAGACTTATGTAAACGTAAAGTCGCGATACAGCAGGGTAACGAAATCACCTATCGCAGAAAGTACGATGTTAGAGGAGACGAAGAATGCATTGAAGACGGCTAGCGACTGTGTTATAAGTAATAAACGTAGACATAGCACAATCACACAAGCCTCTGTCTCGTCGTCTGGAGTTGAGAATAGCTGCCCACAGCAAGAACCATGTGCAAAGATGAGGACGCGTTCTGAGGATCAACGGCACAATCCCACGGATGAGAATGATCCCAATCAAACAATGGAGAATGCTAATGCTCGATTAAGTTGGCCCACGTCAGATAAACGATCGGATTCATCATTAAACGGTACCACTTTAACGACGCTCTCTTCGTCATCGAATACGTTCCAACGTAGAAGTTTAGAAAAAAAGGCTACGCCTGTTAAAGCCATTAGAAGGTCGTCCATCAATGGTTCGACTCGACTGCAACATCTAAGAGGTAGTTTTGGCCTAAGGGAATGGGACCAAGGAAGAAATAATCGAACAAACAATTGTAATAATAGAAGGACATTAAATAGGACAGTAACAATAATCGGTCCTACGGATTCAACGATACCACAGCGATGGCTAAGGTTTGTTTAATTATATTTCTTTATTCTCAAGAAATTATTTTTATGTAATATATTTATATCATTCTTGATAATACTTACGTGATATTTATTTTGTTTTATAAAATAAGTATTCGAATATTTATTTTATGAAATAAAATAAATATTGCTATAAATATCAAGATTATAATTAAATGAAGTATATTGTGCGGATCGTTAGAATAATGTAAATTGCATGATTTTTATTGATATCGATGATGTTTAAACCCCCATAAACTTTTATTAAACTCTGCAATTTCCTATATTGTTTAGATCAGACACAATGGCGGCAACGCCTGTGAAAACATTACGTTCGCGTAACGTAGATATCGCCGGGCACACAATATCTGCGCAATTAGTTCATCAATATGGAGTAGTAAAGCAAAATCGATTGCCTCTACCGAAGCTGAAGCAGTCCGCGAACGGTGGATCACTGCAATCGAATAGAGTCAGGTCTTCCTCGTTGTCAGCCAATAAACTTAAACAAGCAAATGGTAACAGTGGAAGCGTGAGTACCTGCGCTACCATAAATCCCTCGACAGCAGGTTCCACTTCTGCTATAGCTAAAAAAGTCAAATCACCATATAATCCTAGTGCTCGATCTTTGAGCACGCGATCTCGAATCAAACGTCTTGGAAAGTAAAAGAATAAGGAATGGTTGTAGTTTTGTGAATTCGCAAATTTCAGGGTATGACACTCTTACCCTTATTTTGCTATCTGCGAATTATCTAGTTACTATAAAAAGTGATTGTTACATGCATTTTATATTTCTTTAAAACTTCCCCACTTTCATCTTTGAAACTACGTATTCTCTTTTATTCGAGGTGTCTGCTATAAATGGGGTTTGAACACTCTTAATTAGTCTTATTCATTTTATTTTTTAAAATTGAATAAAAAATCAGATTTAAATTAATTAAGTATCTTCTATACAAAATTATTTTATTTTAGGTATCAAATTTTAAAAAATCGCGATCTAAATAAATGCAAATACTTATATCTGTTTGTGACAATTATTATTGATTTATTGAATGTATTACTTTGTATTTTGTTATTGGAATTATTTACTGACTTTTTATGTTAGTACATGAATTGCATATATCTATTTCATTTTATAATACTGCTTGCTGCATGGAAATAAATTGCTGCGCTCTCCTATTCTATTTATTAAACACGTTCATTAATTCCTTAGAAAAGGATACTGCGATATCATTTAGAATGAACTAAAAGAAATTGAACTAGTCATTCTTGAAAGAGTATCGTTATATTCGAAATTTTCTATATATAATTTACAAGACTGTGCTTTCGCAATTTCTAAAGAAAGTTTTTTTTTTATATTGTTCTTTATATATTATTTCGTATTTTGAATATTAAAAAATTTATAAAGAGTTCTTATGTTTAAATCCAGTCAGTTGGCACAAAAAGCACAGTTGAAGGGCGATATGAAAAATTAATATCACGAGAAATTTCTAATAAAAGTACGATAAAAAATATTCCTGATACCTTTTATATACTTTCCAATATTCGCATAGATTACCAAGTATCATGTAGGAAAAAATATGAAAGTATAATATGGGTGTATGCATAAAGTAGCCTGACAATAAGAAGATACAGTTGTGTAAAAACTTGGGGTATTCGTATGCATATCTCACATTTGCACATTTTCAGTGATAACTATTGTTTGCGATCTTTACCTTCGATCATATGAGGCAACCAAACATATAGGGTTGAATATGAAATAAGAATGCGCGACTGTGCACACACACGTGTGTTGCTAAAAAGAAATAATTTTCCCCTCTCTTCCTAACTCCGCTCGACGAGTCTTAGTTCGGAAGGAATTCGCAAGTCAAAAAGGCGTCGTAGAGAATATCTATGATTAAGCATTAAACTATTTTCTAGTATGTAGGGTATGCAATCACACTGATCTGCCTTGACTGAGTACGGAGTGGTTGTTGAACAATTCTGTAAATAGAATTCTAAGAATTAATATATGGTTGAGAATAATTGGTAACCTTCTATCATATATATAAATTGTTGCATAGATAAATAATGTATGACAAAAAAAGAATTTAAATTCACCTCTGGAGAAAATTCCAGGCGCATGGTCTCGAATAACGACCACTCGGTACGAAGCACCAAACGACTGTTTATTGTACGTTATAAAAGATAATTAGATTATATTTAGACAGAATATTGAAAGCACAGCTTGAAAAGCAATCAAGAGATTCAAATTTCTATTAGTACGAATTGTACAATTGTGTTCCAAATGCAAATGTGCACTATACTAGTGATCTAATAATTAAGTCACTGAAGAAGAAAGATTTATATCTGATATATGTATCTGACATTAATATATACAATGTATTAATATCAGAATATAAAAAACAGTATATATGATCTTCTATATCAGTCTTTCACATAAAGTTGTCATTTTATCTCGTGCAAGGAAAAAGAAGGCAATTCAGGATAGAATATCTATTTGGTTTCATTATAAAAATTACGCATAACATGTTCGTTTATAATTTGAATAAATAGAAATCCTCCGTTTGAATTTCGCTTATTACGAATGTATATTGTTTTCCGTTTAGTTTTAATTATTTTGCATCTATATATCGAGAGAAATATTTTAAAACAGTTTGTAACAAAGATCAGTAACGAATACATATACCTTTCGTATAATATGTAGTCACTTTAGAATTTATACGTTTCTAAAGAAAAGAAAAAAAAGGAGAAAATTATGTAAATACCGATGAAAATGTTAACATGAATGTAAAATGTTAACAATATATATATTTATCGATATTACGCCGATTATTTATTGACTAGCTTTTAAAATGATTTTCTATGTAAATAAGATCGTGCAGATAATATATGCTTGAAATATATCGTTTGGGATTTCTTAGAGAGAAATTATCATTACGAGATAGTCAGTTGTCACTGCGAGACAACTATTAAAAATGAAAAAAGGGAGGAAAGGGATGACGTGTGCCTACAATAGTTACCACTTGCGAACATGTGTGCGTGTATGTGTGTGTGCATGTGACGTGTATGCACGTGTATGTGTCTAGATAAGGGATTACATCTCTGAGGAAAAGTTTTAAAGTAAAGTAGGATGTTGCGAGGGACAGAGTCGAGTTACCGAGGAAAGAGACATATGTGCTAGTACAGCGAAGATTTATTTTAAAAGAGAAGATTTATTTATCCTTCTTGATGCATGCCCGTAAGTCTCACACTGTACGTAAATACAGTGTTAATAAATATAATTATATATATATATATATATAATTATAATTATAAACAAATTGTATAAATAAAACATAGAAATTGTATAGATAAATTAAGCGATTATAACTACGTTTACACGACTCGATTTATGCCCAAATTATTGACATCGATGTTATGAAATTAATCAATCACAGTCATTTCATTCTTCAGGAATAACTATAATTAACCAGTTTTATAACATCGATGTTATAATTTCGGCATAAATTAAGTTGTGTAAATGTAGTCAATCAATGGAAAAGAGGAGCAAGGCGCCTCGGTATAGCGTTCATCTGTTGAAACAAATTACAGGAGAGGCGAATGTAAGAACGAATCTACCTTGCGCGCCCGTAGATTTATCATTTGTTACATCGTAGAGATATGATGAAACCGAATATTTTTTAAGAGGTGAAGAATATAAGAATTTATGACGAAGAGAGAACTGTTAGTGAGAAGAAATAATATATAGCGATTTATCTCAGGTTAAGAGAATTGTAGCAGGAGGAGAAGTAGATATCGGAGGAACTCGAACAAATGTGTGATCACGTTTATATAATCTGTATATTTTAATTAAATAAACTGAGATATACAAGTCCTATTATTAAACTGACGCTCACGACTATTTCTGTGATTATTCTAGCTATAAGTGTCTATCATGAAAAATTTTTAGATTTATCATGTATTTGATAATTTATTTGATATCAAATTTTAAAAAACATGCATATTATTCGAAATTTAGTCTGAATCCTTTAATTTTAAAAGTTTAAGATGTTCTAAATCAATTTTCTATTTACATATAAAGATTTTTTATTGGATGCGATTTTAAGTCAAAAAAAGAAAGAAATTAATGATCGACATTTGGTAAATTTTAATTACGATAAAGGTACTCCAATTTAAAAGTATCGATATTATCGATTGTTGGTGCGAACTTTCCAATTATGTCTACAAGAATTTGAAGAAATGAATTTCCGTAAGATTGTTGATTTTTTATATTTTTTTAGTATATAATAATTCGCAATTTGGATTCGTAACTATTTAAATTAATACAATTAGTTAAAAAAATCCTCAGAATGAAGGTCTCATTTTTAATTGCACTTTATAAAGAGAGAGTAGTAAACAGTAGTAGAAGGTGGAGAATCATTTGCGTCAATTGATAGGTTATGGTCAGTTATGGTTATGCAAAGTTCAATGCAATTGTCCAAACATTGAAAGTGCCATGTGAATCCTGATTGACAGCTATGAAGTAATAATAATTTATAATAATATAAACAAGAATTTATGTGACAGTTAACTTTCTGATATAAAACTTGATAATACTGCAACCATGGAAGCAAACGAACGGGAAAACGATTCTGTAACTTTCTTTCCTAAGGATACTCCTAACAATAATGTTGATGCAAGTAACGATGAAACGATTTCCAAATCACCGACGTGTGATGAGCAGAGTACTAGGAAGTCAGAAACGGAGGATGCGTCTGAGTCTTGTCAAAGTAGTACAGATATCTGCAAAGAACCAGGGTTTAAGAAGCCACTTCTATTGATCGGTCCCAAGCGGGGTAAAACTGGAAAAATTCGAACTATGAAAAATGATACAGCACTCTCACTTGAATTGTCCGTGAATAAGGAAGCTATTGAGCCTGTCCAACTCCAAGAGTTGGTTGATGCTGAAGATAAGAGTGATAAGCCAATAATAAAAGATTCTGTAGAGGAAAATATCTCGTCCGACACAAGAAACATTCCTATACCATATTTGCAGCCAAAGTGGGGTGGGAAACCAATCAAGGAATATAAGTTGGAGGTTCTTAAGTCGGGAGTAATTCTAGAAAAACTTGATTTAACTGAAAAAAATTTTTATGTGATAGGGAGATTGCCTTGCTGCAATTTATCTCTTGCTCATCCGACTATCTCAAGGTACCATGCGATTATTCAATACAGAGCAACAGCAGATGAGAAAAGCTCTACAGGTTTTTATTTATATGATTTGGAGAGTACACATGGCACATTTTGGAATGGGCATCGTATAAAACCAAGGACCTATGTTCGGTTACATGGTGGTCATATGATAAGATTTGGTTGTAGTCAGAGGAAATACATTCTGCAAGCTCCATCAGACGATCAGGAAGAGGAATCTGAACTGTCAGTTACACAACTTAAGGTTGGTTTTATTTATAATTATATTTATGTATAACTGACTTGTTATAATTATAGTATTATAATATTATATATAATATTTTGCTATATAACTAGTGTTGTTTAAATCAGTATTGTAAATATTTTATTATAATCGGTATTGTAATCAGTATTGTACATATTTTATTACAATTGATATTGTTATAATCAGTATTGTGTAATATTTTGTTGTAATTGTAACTTTGGTATTCTTTTGCAAGGCAAGACACTTTTAAATGTATTTGTTTATAGGAAAAACGATTAGAAGAATTGCGAGAACGAGAAATGAGACAACAAGAGGAAGAAGAAGCAGAAGAAAGAGCGAAACAGGAAGCAGAGAACGAGGGTATTGATTGGGGAATGGGAGAAGACGCAGATGAGGAAACAGATTTGACAGAAAATCCTTACGCTACTATGGCAGATGAAGAGCTATATTTAGATGATCCCAAGAAAACACTGAGAGGCTGGTTCGAAAGAGAGGGGTATGATTTGCAATATCAAGTAGAAGAGAAAGGAATAGGCCAATTTTTATGTTGGATAAGGTAAATATAATTATATATGAAATAATCTTTGTATGTAGAATTACTTTAAGATTATATTTGCATATTGTATTTTGACTTGTCGCTTTTCTCTTTTTTTATTAATGTAAAAATAAAAACAATTTTAGTTTACCTAAAGAATGTTTCGGTGGTCGTTCCATGAAAGCAGAAGCTCTTGTCAAAGGAAAGAAGAAAGAGTCTGTTATTCAATGCGCTTTGGAAGCCTGTAGAATCTTAGACAGACACGGATTGTTGAGACAAGCTAATCATGGTAATGTACATGAATAAATGATAATAATTTTTGATCAATGCAAACTTCATTTCTAATATTGATAATTGTTAATTAGAGAGTCGAAGAAAAAAAGCAAGGAATTGGGAGGAGGAAGATTTTTACGATTCAGATGAAGATAACTTTTTGGATAGAACGGGAACAGTAGAGAAAAAACGTGAACAGAGAATGAAATTGGCTGGGAAAATTGAAGAAAAAATTGAGACATATAGCTCATTGGTAATGTCATTTTCATCTATGTCTTTGGTATTATAAATATATCTTCAACCTTTATTGACATTTCGTATTAATTTCAGACTGAAAAGCATAACGAGATTGTGAACAAAATTTCACGTTTGAATGAACGCTTAAAAGAAGCGCAAAGGAAAAATGCTAAAGCGGGAGAGTCTAACGAGGATTCGTTGGATGCCTTTATGTCTAGTTTAAACGCATCTACTTTGAGTAAAAGCGACATAACGAAAATGAAAGTGGAGTTACAAAACTTACGTAAAGAAGAAATACAACTTGTCAAATTAGTAAACCTTACAAAACCAGCTAATTTGCCGCCTCTTGTCAGTCAAGTGCAAATAGAAGATACAAGCGACAACAAAAATCTCCAGCAAAAATCAAATTATTCTATGAAAAAGATTTCTCAACTTGAAAGAAGACGGAAGCTTTTTGAGGCCAACGTGAGTATTTTTCTTTTATTTTTTATGTAAAAATATTTTATTGTTTTATTTATAATTTATAATTTATAATTTAAAATATATTTTTCAGAACAAAAGTGATTCTGCGAATTCATCTTTATATACTATGGATAATGAAGAAGGAGAAGAAGAAGAAGAAGATGATGAACAAGAGGAGAATAAAAAAAATAATGTAACAATAAAAGAAGGAGAAGAAGATGCAAGTGTATATAAATCTGAATGCAAAAAGTCGATGTTATACGAGGATGAAACGAAATCAAGTAACAGTACAAAAACTGACGATAAACCGATTACGAGAAATATCAATCAAGAAACGAGGAAACAAAATGTTGCAGAAAAACGAAAAAAGGACAGTAAATCAGAGAAACGGAAAAATATGAAAAAGCAATACGATCAAGACGTTCATTCAGAAGATTATTCTACGTGGGTACCGCCGCAAGACCAATCTGGCGATGGAAGGACAAATCTTAATGATAAATATGGATACTGAATTAGGTCTAACATTGTATGTACGTAAGAAAAAACAATGTAAATATTCTCGATCAAGAATTTAACATTACGTATTATAAAGAGGCTATTTATTTTTTTACACCTGAAATATATTAACACTAGAAGTACCAACTTTTCTTATTCAATCAAAAGAATTAAACGAATAAATTACTATGAAAATCAAAAAATGATGAAAAAATCAAGTATTTCTTTAGTATAAAGTATCATTGAAAAGTATAAAAATTTTAGAATCCCATCTTTTACACGAAGAATGTAATATTAATAATTCTAAAAAATAGATAATGACTTAGTATATCTAGTAAATTAAATTATACAATTTATTTAAAATTAAACTAAACAAATTATAAGTTAAAATTAGATGTTTAATGTTAAAATTAATAAACAATAAAATACTTCATAATAATAAATGTAAATAATTAATGTTAAACAAAGTGGTAATTATTATATCAAACAGTTCATAATAAAAGTTAAACGGTAGTTAAAGATATAAAATTTAAAACAATACTGTATGAGTTTTATTGTTTATTAATTTCATCATTAAATATCTAGCTTTTGCTCATAGCTTCTTTAATTTGTTCTTTATTTTGTAATCTATTTGAACCTTACATTATCATTTTATTGTTTTCTTTAAAACATTTTTTAAATCAAAATGAATGTTTTTAATGCTTTGGACTCGAAATTTTTGGTTCATATATTATATATAATGATTGATGATCATGTAAAAACCAGAGAGAAACCTGAGAGCCTTTTTTCTGTAACTACAAAGTGTTTGTACGCACTGCTCTCTGTAGAAATGAATGTAAACTACACAACAGTATCCATTTTTTTGCGATGCTCCTGATGGAAATAAATCGCTGCAATAATTAAAATCTATCAAATTAATAGAGATTCAGATTTCTCTTTGTCTATATTCGTAGTCAGATCTTAAAGCCGTCTTAAGTACAGTCTTAGAATATCATGAATTATAATCAGAAAGCTATCTTAGAACATTACTTAATCCGATGGTCTTAAAATAAGAATCCACTATGAATACCGGTCTTAATGTCTATTGCATACTGGATGCGATGGCGATGAGCAATATCCAATAATTAAAAAAATATAAGAACTTGCAATTTGCGAGCAAGTTACTCTTCTGAATATTCAGTTTATATAATACCTTTTAAAAACTTAAATTGATATCATACACCTCTCATTAACCTTTTGTTTCTTCTGGCCAAATTGAACTCACCTAATTACTTAATTCCATGGCTCTTGGCAGAGAGAAACCTGAAAGAGGCCAAACCTAAAAAGGCCTGCCAGCTTTTTACCGTTGAAATGCCCGTACACTACCGCCAGTGTATTTTGAGTTTGAAAATTACGTGATTCCATACATTTTTTGACACTATCTATAAAATCGTATTGTCGAAAGTAGATGTGATCCGTCTCTGTACTAAATCCTCAGGACAAAAGGGTGCCGACTATCCATAGGAGACATAATTTAATGGGTCCTTGAACGAAAAAATTTTAATTTCATATCTCCTACATGTAAATAAAAGTTGAATTTTAAGGGTTAAAAAAACTTTTTCTGACTTTTTCTTATTAAATATTTTATGTAAGTTTTTAGTAAGTTAAAATGCGACGATTCGTATTATGTATTTATCGCGATTTTAAAAAGAAATGTGAAGATCGGCACGCGGCACAGATACCTACCTATACGAGCCTCGGGAATGAAATGACTGCGCATAAACGTGATGCGCCGCGCCATTCCGTGCCACCCCGTACCATCCCTTCCTCAAGGCCGTGCGCCAACTGTCTAACTGTCGAAATAACGAATATTACGAATAAGTAAAATAATATATTCTTTATATTTTTAATGTTCTCTCTGTAGGCTTTACTGCACGGTTTTTGCTTTCTTTCTTAGATTCTTTATGCATTCATGCAGCTTATGAATATCTTAATTTAATTGTTCTAAGATATAAGAGTTATTTAGTATCTATTATTCTAAGATATAAGAATTATTTAGTATTTATTATTTTAAATACCTATACTTCCAATTTATTATTTATTAAACATATTTAATATTTTTTATTTTAATAATTTATTTTAATAAACAAAATTGAAAATTCAAATAAGTTAATTTTGTCTTATAATATCTTATAAAATAACGAAGTTATGTTTATGCAAATTTTTTAAAAATTATATATATAATTATATATATATAATTTTCAGAAAATTTTGATATCTTTTCGGGAATTCTTATACAAAATCGGAATAAATCCCGAGTTTTCTCGTGCAGTTATTGTTTAAGTAATAATTTTGTCAATGAGTCAATGACAATTTGTTATGTATGTATTTTAAAATCAAGTTACGAAATTAATTTAGTATATATATATTTTAGCGCATAATTTTCGTCACTTTCTTTGTTTTATTAAATGTTCTCCCACTAATAATAATGTTAGTAATAACTGTCTTAATTTAACAATAGGAATTTAGTATTATATAATTAATATATAATGATTATTGTTTAAATTCAAATTATTATAAAGTAAATAAGTTTAAGTTTATACACAAAATTTGCTTATTTTTTTATGATCGCTCTAACAAAAATATGGTTACGAATGTGTATAAATTTCATTTTCTAACTGTTATTTTTAAAATCTTTTTAGGTATTGGACATTCCGCAATTGCAGAATATTATTAATTATTAATTAATAATTATATATATATTTTCCTATGATAAAATAATATTTATATGCAGATATTATGAGATTATATTTAACAAAATTTTGATTTTTGTCTTAGATAACTTTTACCAAAATACTTCATAGTCTTTTAACAATGATATCGTGATTACATTTAATTAAAAATGTGAGTACAAAAAATTCGAGATAACCCTCATATTAGCGAGATATAATAATTAAAATTTTTGAAAAATATGGAAAAATAAAAATTGTTAAATTTTATATAATAAATTTTTTAGTATAAAAGTATAATTCTTAAAAATCCCGTTGATTTATCGGATTTGTCTTATCTCGAACATTTGGTATCCGAGAATTTTTTGTATCCATACATATAAAAAATTGCAATAACGCATGTATTTTATTATTATTAAACATATTCCTTCATAACCACTATTCCTATAAGTAAATCGTTCTATCCATTTATTTTTAATAAGAGATGATTTTTAGTGATGTGGCAGAACATATTTTCTCACGACTTTTAGTATTATATTAAAGATGTGATAAAAATAATTGTAATTGACATGCTACCCAAATTATCGTAAGTAGTCTAAAAGATTCGGGATGCATACCCTCCTGTAACAAGATTATTGGTATTTGATGGATGCTTAACTTTTCTTTACAAATGGATCTTGTGAATTTAACGTAGAAGCAAAATATATTAAATTCGCTCTCCACTACGAAAATTGTTTGTTTTTGTATCGGATACTAACCAGCGTGCGAGGCAGAAGGATTTTGATATGATGAAATTATTGAGATAGTTTTCTTAAATGAAAGTGCTGTTATAAATATATTAATGACTTTTTATTATATAATATTATTAATTTCATATTTGCAAATTAATAATTAATAGTTAATACGATCTAATTGTTGTTAGTATTTGTTTTGCGTTTATCAATAATTTATTAAACATTGGTTTAGAAAAATGTGTGTTATCATATGTATTTTCGTATAATCGTGTAGCACGATAATATTGGGTATGGGAAAAAGTTCGTAGTGATTTTTTAGTAAAATTAAAGTGTTTTTCTTAGAGTATTGAAATCAATTTATTTAAACCAAATATGCTCCATTATCTATAATATTTTGCCATTTTTGGGGCAGTGCTATAATTCCATCGCGATAGAACTTCTGTGGTTTCTGATCGAAAAACTGCTTCAAGTGATTTTCACAGGCCTCTTTTGAAGCTAGCTTTACACTATTAAGAGAGTTCTACAGAGATCTAAACAAACAAATAGTCTGAGGGTGCTATGTCAGGACTATACGATGGATGCATTAAAACTTCCCAACCAAGCTCTCGCAATTTTTGTCGAATCATCAAAGATATGTGTGGTCGAGCGTTGTCGTGATGGAAGACGACATCTCTCCTATTGATTAATTCTGACCGCTTCTTCAATTGCTTGTTGTAATCTCTGCAGTTGTACAGTAGAATTCGGAATTAATTGTTTGATTGGATAACAGCTCATAGTGAACGATTCCCTTCCACCACACACACACATCACTTTCTTCCTCATCAATCCAGAGATTGCTTGCGCTTTCTCTCCTTTCTTTATCCACGATCTTTTTCTAGTTGTCGTAGGTGATCCATTTTTCATCACTAGTTATCATTCTCTTCAGAAATGGCTCAATTTCATTCCGTTCAATAGCGTATCACAAATGTTAATTCGATCCATCATGTTCCTAACACTCAACTTGTGAGGAACTCAAACATCGAGCTTCTTTTTGTATCCAGCTTTGTGTAAATGATTTAAAACTGTTTTGTGGTCGATGCCTAGTTCCCTGGCAATCTCCACAGTGCTCACATGCTTATCACGCTCGACTTTTACC
>Ga0157364_1002177_pt1 | contig 17897 bp, 8 predicted proteins | sample AttsexASBM2_FD_111476 | JGI IMG/M metagenome (GOLD analysis project Ga0157364, IMG submission 111476) | Fungus gardens microbial communities from leaf cutter ant in Ribeirão Preto, State of São Paulo, Brazil - Atta sexdens ASBM2 | ecosystem: Host-associated > Fungi > Mycelium > Unclassified ...
AAAAGAGAGAAAATATATATAAAATATATTTTTATTTCTGTTTTATATAAAAAAAAGAACACAAATTTTTTGTACACACAATATATATATATATATATATATATATATATATATATATGCACTACTACTTCTATTTCTACAGAACGTAAGGTGTACATAATGCACAAATACACATCTAAACTTACATAGACTATCTTGCGTGCCTGATTTTAAGACGACATGAGGAACAATTCTGTAATGTACTATCATAACGTGTTCTTAATTATTTTCGTATAAGCATAAAAGTATTAGTTGCTCTGTTATTTGCCTTGATTTAATCGTATATTATGACATTTTGATACTTGTATATTACTGACTTAGTTCATACACATTTTTTACAATTATTTTGTTATTAACAAAAAATATCACTTATAAAAATATAGTAATATATTATTTTTAAACATTGAAAGTGCCACGTTTATAAAGTATATTGTAATGGCATGTTAGACAGACAATGGAAAACCGAGTAATTATTTTTATCGCTTGTATCGTTTTATTTTTGCTAAGATACAAGAAAGAAATCGGCTCGAAAGTGCAATTCATTCCTAGTATCCGATTTATAAACAACGCGAGTATTTATCTCATTAATATATGAATCGATGAGAGATAAAGAAAAATGTTAATGACCCTCTGACTTATTTATCATGTCTTTATTATTTTCATGTTATGTCAGCAGAAATACAATAAAAAATGCTCTCTTTGCGATGTTAACACTAGTCTGCAATAAAATATTGTTAAAACAATTTTAGCTGTTTTATAATGTATTCTTGCTAGCTAAATACGAATTCATTTTCCAAATTTGGTATATCACGTTATAGTTTTGACAAAAATGATATTAAAAAGGTAAAAAAAATGATAATTTTGAGTACTTCCATGATTTTATAGCCAGTAATAAATTTTTTTTTCTAAATTTTGTTAATGCATGTGAAAATACCAACTTTTAACTTTTATAAAAATGCATTTTGTTTCGATGTGATTTTTCGCTTTCGAGATATAACAATTTGAAAATAAATCTTTTGTCAAGTAATATATGAAAAAAGTGTATACTTTATTCCATTTGAATATTGCAGGAAGTAATTGATGTGGAAAAATGGAAAATAAGTGCTTTTTTTTATTATATAATATAATCAGATCATACTATATAAAAAAAATGTATGAAATTGATTGAAAATATAATATTTTCAAATTATTATATCTTAAAAATGAAAAATATCGAAATGAAATAAGTTGCATTTTAAAGCTAAAAGTAAAATACTTTAATGTGACATTAATAAAATTTAGAAAAAAAATATTTACTGTTGTAACATCGTAAGAACCCTTAATATCATTATTTTTGCGTCATTTTTTTTTTATTATGACGTAGTGGTCAAATGTGAAAAATGTATTTTTATTGAACATCTAGAAAATTACAGGAAATGGTTACATTCGTTCAGACAATGATTCCAAAGTGTAAATTTGTAGATTAGTAATTTTAACGAATTCGTATCAAGACTGGTAAAACCGAAAATCTTAATTCTTTTTAGCACGAAATATAAATATATGTACAGTGTTATAATTCGAGTTCAAGAATTTCGTGCTATTACGTCGTTATTAAAGTAAATTCATAAAGCACGTAAAAACCACGCCTTAATCAAAATATATTTTAGTCGCGTGTCCCTTCGTGGAAATGCGATTGATTGCTGGAATGAATATCGTAATTAAATTTAGTAAATTGGGACACAAGTGTGTATATGCTGAGGCACGCAGCTGAACAATGTTAACCACTGTTTAATCGCAAAGCTGAACTATCCTTTGCGAAACATATCCACGAATAAATTCAGAAACCGACTAGCGATTTCTGCGTTTTATAGTTAGTTGGAAGATTTAGAACACTTGAAACATGTGGCTCTCGTTAAAAGATTCGAGCATCGAAAGATGTAAAAGAGAAAAACAAAAAAAAGAACGCTAATTGCACTTTATCGAGCGAGCATCTCTGTTATTATAGTGTATTCTCTCTTTCTCTTCGAATTAAGCTATATAATAATCTCTTGGCATTATCATGTTAGGTATCCGTCCGTACAGCGGGCACTTCTCGATGTAAAGGGGGTACTATAAAGAATTGTAGAGAGAAGAATGTGCGACTTTAAGGATGCGTTGGAGAACATCTCTTTCTAGTGAATCTTATCTGTTTGGAAGATCTTAGCTTAGTTTCGATTTTAAAGCGTAGCTTTTTTTATAACGGAAAAAGAAGGAATAATAATCGGAACACCAATTGAAAAAGTTTATGATTAGACCACGTACTTTTTTATTACTTCATGTCAAGTCTCATGTTCTCGATCGCAGCCCTAAACTTAATAACGACGGACACTAGAGCACGGCCGTAGAGTAACTTTATCTGATATGCGATAAAGCGCATAAGTGAATGACATTTATGATTACCGCTAATTACTGTTAATTATACGCTTCTCCAAGTACCTCGGTACGCCGCTGACTCACCGAACTATATTATTGGTGTCTTTCATTGTGTAAATTGACTTCTGAAGTGCCTTGGATGACATGATGATGGTACATTACCATACGTGCCATTAGTAGAAACTTTAGTAGGTGCTTATCACAAGACGTGTTCGAATATCCGTTACATTGCGCAAGATAAGTTTTTTTGATTAAGGCTCTTAAATATTTCAAGTGCTCAAGTGGACGTACTTGTAAAAGACTTACGTACAGCGATCCGCAATGCAAATTACACGTTAGTGTGTGCAAAGGATTAAAAATTGCAGATGTGATATACGTACTTCTCTTATCAGTACAATAGCTCAGTAAATAGAATATTATTTTAATCATGCAGTAGTCGTTCGAATAAACACCCCTGCGTTCAATTCAATTTCAGTGCTGAAGTGCTTCGCGTGTAATCAACATCATGTCATCTAATAAGAGAGATTCGCTAGAAAACATTCGTTTTACGCTAATAAACGCGTTGTGATGGCTCTGATGAAAATTCTAAAGAAAAATAGAAAAAAAATATTTAAAAAATGGGATCTCAAGACCGGAACTTTAGCTTGTATTCAAAGTACCGTGCCACGTGAACAAACACATATCGGCAGGAATACTGTAAATGTGATGTAAAGATAAGCTGATTCTAAGTAGTGACGAGAACGAATTGTTAGTAAAATCTTATCTAAAAAAAATTAAAAGTATGTAAAGGCCAATCTGACTGCTGTGTGCATAGAGCGAGAGCGAGAACGAGAACGATAGAAATATATAACATGATGTGCAGGACGATGTCGAAGGTTCTCTTTAGCTGTGGATCCTTTGGCATCTGCGCGTACATTATTAGCGAAACATTTCAAACATTATCTAGAAAGTGAGAGTCGTATTTGTAACATTAACGCGGTGCGTTAATGCCCAACACAATATCTTCCTACTGTATTTTTCTCATTGTTATTTTTCACAAGGCTTGCGATCGTTACGCTAGAAAACACAAATATACAAGGGAATTCATTCGGTGATCGTCTCCCGGGGATGAATTTTGCCGTCTTATTATCGCAAAGAAGTTACAAAATACAGAAGAAACTCTCTATACTGTAATAGGTAAATATGATAATCGAGACGATTTGCGTGCCATTGCCATCGCGCACTTGGCGCCGTAAAGAGAATAATCAGAAAGATAAAATAATTTAAAATGTGCCAATGTTTACGATGTCCTTTCGGTGATGTTGGATGGTGACAGCTTATTATCTCTTCGTTGTACATTCAATTCGGCGGCGATGTTACACGTCTCACTGTTCTGTCGGACTCTGCGACTTGAAAGCTTTGACTCTGTAATATAGCATAAGTTCTGTTTACACATTGAGGCCTATGTCTGAGAGAGCGTGTATTTGAGAAAATGGGAGATACACAGAGAGAAGTAAATTCTACTTTAAATGTGTTAATTGAAACGCTGCTCTTTTGAGAATGTTATTTTCTGTTGCTGATAGCTTTTCCGATGAAAGTGAAAAGCTATTCTTTTCGATAAGAAGAATGATTGGCCTTACGAAAGATTAACGATTAATATTTTGAGAGGTAGAGAATTAAGTACTACAGCGAACAGCGCATTAAATGTGCAATTTACTTTTTTTTTGTTTATGTGATCTTATTGACAATTGTGCGTGATCATGTGATTGCACAAAGCAGGACGCTATTTTTTGTACGAACTGCTTATATAATTAAAAAAGGAAAAGAATGTCGCATGCAATATACACGTGAAGTACTTTAGAAAGATTGCTATTTCCATCACCAATGAATTGGGGTAGCTACAAGTGGATCTGTTATTTCTTCTTTATACGACTCTTCTTTATAAGACTTTAGTCTTTCATGCGTGTATACTACGCCGTTGGCAAGCACAATTTTTTCTTTTTTTCGGTGACGATTGAAGTTTTTAAATTTCTGTTGACTTACATTTGTACAGATAATATATCGTATTAATCACAATTAGAAGTGATAAGTTCTTGCTAATACACCAAGAAATATTTTGTTAATGAAATTCAATTTAAAAAGGCGTGGTAATGATAGGAAATGGTACGAACATTGTTTATATGGTAGATAATTGAGAATGTGATAAAATAAATGATATTTAATTCTTGACTCAATATAGTCATTTATTAGAACTCCTTTCTGAAAGAAGGAATGATAACTTTCTCGTTAATAATCGTTATAAACTGTTATAGATCGTTTATAAAAATTGGTATCTGATACTTATGTTTACACATATAAGCTCTATTATTTATATACATTTTATTTAAATGCGATAACAAGAATGTAGCGTGTCTTATATTTTGTTATTTTTCTCTATATGCGTATTTCTTATTTTTTAAAATGTAGACGTCGTGTCACAAAAACATACAAATAATACATTTGTTATACGTATGTATAAAATAGCTGCTTTTAGAATATCCTACAGAAACATTACGCACAGATAATTCAGCTTTCATTTTTCATTTATATGCGATAAACAATTTAATCTTCTCCACAACAGAATGAATAATTTTTACATCTTGCAGAGGAAAATAATGAACCTTAAGTATGGTAAATATTAAAATCTTACAAAGCAGACTTTTACACTGCATTACATATATTTAGCTGCTCATTAAATAATTCTGATTTTATATTACGACTAAAATATTTCAAGCATTTATTGTATACAGAGAGTGTCCAGATAAAGATCGTAACAACGTTTAAGAAAATAGATTCTCGAGATCATTTTAAGACGAAAATTGATGAAACATAATGAAAATTGGTGAAACATATCGTTTAAAGTTCGCACGTTCAGATGTTATACAATGCAAAACGCGCGAACTTTAAGCGACATGATTTGCTTAACTTAAATGCTCTTTCTTATAATTCAAAAACCTATTATATAACTATTAGTTTATATATATATGTATATATATATATATATATAAATTAATTATATAAGTTATATAATTAGTATAATTACTCTATAACTCGACATTTTGATATTATTATATATCTCAAAATGATCTCAGGAATTTACTCTTTTAACATTGTTACAATCTTTACTGGACACATTCTATATACATATGTATATACATATATCCATATAATATATATATATATATATATATGTTATATAATTGTTTCTTTTGATTTTAATTATTTTATTTAAAAATAATAACATAAGTGTGTCTAGTAAAAAATATTACTTTGTGTGCTGCTATTTCTCAATTGCTTTATGTCAATGGACAAAACATGAATTAATTAAAATATACAATCAGATTATCAACTTTTAATGTTGCACAGCATGGATATGTGAATATTTCTTATTACAAAGTATTATTACAATCATAATAATTCAAGTTACAATACACATGATATTTTGTGATTTTATAATAAAGTCGAGTTATAGACCGTACAAAAAATCTGTATAACATCATAAGAAAATATTCGAAAAAATAGAAAAATATCAAGATCGAAATGTTTGAACTTGTACAATATTTAATTAATTTGAGAGAGATAATTATAATTATTAGCGCTAGTCTTGTTTGGATCATTTGCTTATTTATTACAATATTGGAAATTTTTTTTTTCGAATAGAACTGAAATTTTGAAAGACCAATTTCACAAATATTCAAGTGCAGTGAATATTACGAAATTAATGTTAACGTAAAATATATTAAAATTGCTTAAAATGTATCAAGCGTGTAATTTATCAATTTCAGCCATATATCGAATTTTAACACAATTTCTTAATCACTTCATAAATACTTGGCGGCTATGCACAGCTGTTTTTTGATATTAATTATTGTCCAGTTTAATTATTCAATTCTGACTGTTCTGATTCAAATAATATATATGTACATATTTCATTGAAATTGTATGCATTTTCTCGTTATAATTGGGATATCTTTTTGCTAGCACTGATGTCGGCCTTAAAGCGGCAGGATTATGTTACTTAGGCAGATTCGTGGCAATTATGAGTATTATTCATCGAATGTATTTAACGCCTCCCGCAATTTATTGACTATCTTTTGATAGAAGGCGATTTGTTCCGTTAGATGCGTCCTTACGGCCTTATTTACATGCACTTCCCGTTCCGTCTGGAAATGAATCTCCTCGGCGATTAGAGCACGAGCTATCACATCAGTTCGATGGGAAAGATCACGTAATTGTTGTGGCTCCATTTTATGCTCGCTGACCAATCGCTCGCAATCCCTTCGTTTTTGCATAGCGCTCTATGGAAAAACACAAGACACGATGTATGAAAAGTTAATCTGTTCAAACGTAATTAATGCATTCTGTGTAATAAATACCTTATGAATGCTGGTGACATCGGGAAAATTGCTAATAATACCGCGATAAATATGAAACTTATCAGATAACGGTTCCCAATCGAACTTTGGCTGTTCCTCATACAACTTGCCGATATCGTTGTAAGCGTCACCAGTCGCCTTCAATGCACGTGTCAATTTACCGCGACCATTGTCATCCGCCTCCAGAGCGTGGCTGAGTGATGTGAATGATTGACTGATCTTTTGAAACTCTCTCTTATACAATACTTGATGTTTCTTCGCTTGATCAACCGCCATAGCCATAAAGTTCTTCACCACTGGATCCAAACCACTGATAAATCTATTAAAGGCATCTGTTTGGAGCTCCATCTTTATAATGTCCAGCGGTGTGTCTGGACACTGAATAGCATTGAAATAATTCACGCCTAATAATTCATCCTTTTCTGCCTGTCGTTTTCCTGCCTTCCATCGTTTCTCGTCCGTGCAGGTGATAAAATGTTCCCAGACACGACTACGCGACAACACGGGATGTCGACAGACATAATCGACAAATTCCTGTAATTGCGTACGTCGGTGTTCAATAAACGCGTCCTCGTAGCGTCCTGATATCTGCTTATCAGGCAGAGGCGGTATTGGAATAAAGCAATACTTCTCTTCTAGGCGTTCGTGCAACCAATCGAAATGTTTGTACCTCCTCGAAACTTGTATATTATTAAACTACAATATAAATATTAATATTAGGAACATATATTTAAATAATAAATAAAAAAGATGATTTCTTATTACCGTAGGAGTTAACTGGTAGACGATGAAACTTTTGAGACCCTTCAGTTTGGATTCCTTTTTGGGTGATGTAACAACGCAACTGTAGGATTCCCCAGTCGGTAACCATGTGCACCGATTACTCTCTCCTTCTTCTATAAAGATTTTTTCGCTGTCAGGCACAGTTACCACTTTGACGCCCAGCAGAAAACTATCTTCTCCCGACTTGATTAATGTAGAAAACTTATTGTTTTTCTTTGGTATAGGTCTCTCTGGTATCACAGAATGTATAGTATGCATGGACATTGGATCTCCATAATCATTGGCATTATTCTGTTGCGACAGTGATATCTGTGGCTGTTGCTGTTGTTGTTGCGTAGGAGGAACATAAGCCTGCGTTTGTCCGACTTCAGAATCGTCATCCCAGTCATCATCCCAATAATCTCCTGAACTTTGTTGGGACGATGTCATAGTATCTACACATACATATAATATATATAGTTGTCATAAATACTGTGCTTATGTAATATAATAATAAAATAAACTCAGAAGATGATAAAATTAAACAATTAAACAGCGTGATGTATCTCAAATGAGTACGAGAAAGGCTGACAGAAGGCGCCCTGTTAGCAAGGACACGCAGAAATAAGGAAAGAATACAAAAGAATTGGAGAGCAGACTCGAGATTCTCTCAATTCGAATTACAGGAAGACTCTACATCCTATTTTGATGTGAATTTATATCGGTGTCTTCAGACACTTATTCGACTGCCATTCGTCGTCTGACAATCGTCCGATGTCGTATGTTAGTTTTACGATGTCGTCCGATAATCAACTGTCCGACGCGACTGTGTTGTGCCATTCTACTCTTTTACTAAAACTCGAGCATTGTTTGACTCCAGCAGGAAATCATCTGCATGTACCGCAGGTACATTTAATTTTATTTTGCATCAGAAATGAAAGATACCGCATGAAAGGTATCGAGAGCAATCCGTTTATCAAAAATCAGTGTAACAAGTTGAAATATTCAGTAATAAAAGATGAAAATAAAGTAAAAATATTTTTATTCTCATAATAAATATTCATTAGTTTTCATAAAAGTGTGAGAAAATCATTCTGCTCTGATTCAATTGTTGCTTATGGATTTTGAATGTGCCTATCCTCTGCACACAATACAGTGCTTTCCAGCAAGGACACATTATAACACAGTGTATTATTTTAATCTTGTTTAATGTTAATAAATAACAATACAATATCACACTATTCTTGCAAGAAAATACAATCATTACATATTAAATGTGTACATATAATCATTACATATTAAATATAATGAGAAAAACGCCACGAACTTTTTCCTACATTTTTTTCCTAATATTTGTTATTTATCAGTGTTAAACAGAGATAAAATAATCATTGTGTTATTTACTGTGTTTCTCACTGGAATGCACCAATAAATATAGCAATCCAATTATATATATAAATAACATTAGTACTTCTCCAAAGGTAATCTTTATCTAATCGCTTATCTTTTTTAGATAATCATACAGATAATACAATAACGGATATCAATGAACACATATGTATATTCTTTTAAATAAAAGTAATCTTACGTACTGGAAGGTGCAGCTTGTTCAACTTGTACCACTTGGACATATGCAGCTGGGAATAGTCCCGATTGACCACTCTGATTAAATCCCTCACACCAGCCATCTCCCACATTGTCTCGTATGACAGTCAAAAGTTCACCGGCAGTGATTGACAGCTCCGCCGTTCCTGACTCGCCCGTGAAGTCGTACAGCGCTCTCACCTATAAAGAACAAGAGAAAATAAAGCAGGCGTATAAGAACAAAGAATCATCTCATACGCTCGTAATAACAGAATGAGTCATAGCAAGACTGGATTGATCAAACTCGGCAACTTAGGTTTTACAAGGATTCTCCACGTACCTGCTGATTCTCCATCGTGCACGATTCGCGCGGTCGGACGCGATTCGCTGAGAGAATTCAAACTCCACCAAAAGGCTGCGCCCGGTCACATTTCCACTCCTCACCACCCGCCGTCACGAATCGTCTAACATTTGCACGCTCGTACCTCGCGACTCGCAGGTAGTCGTAAATAACCAGCTGGAGTCGTTGAGAATGAACTGTACTGTCTGTACCCCGCAAAGAACAACAGTCTGTCCGCCTCTTATTGTTAATTGCACCTCCTACATTTCCCCTTCCCTTCGTCCGACCATTCCACAATTTTATCGCTTTCCGTTTCCTCCCGTCGAAGCGTAGATATGTTTCGATATGTCTATGAATTCGTTGAATATTTCTCAACTCTCAGACTCACTTCGTTCGTCGTTCCTTCTTGTTCCTTCTTTTGCCTTCAAAGCGCGAGGGGCTAAATAAATAAATATCTATTTCATTTCGAACAGATGTCTCGTTTATGAAAAAGTACAGCAAAAGCTACACGACGACCGAGGGAAATGGATTAGTCGTTATCTTCTTAAAATGTAGCGGTCGCATTCATCGTCAATGATACGAATGGTATCGATAGCACTCTGGAAACGGATCGCTGCGTTAAACAATAAACGTAACGACAACCAATGGCACGATGATTATCGTTTTGACGATTTGCCGCGCACGAGAGAAGGTTAGAGAAATCGAGAACCGGTACTCAGTGTTGCCAATGCGCTGATAAAAAAAAATTCCAAAATCTATCTAGAAAAAAATCTTTATTCTTTAATTGTTCATTAGTAAATTCAAAAATCTCCAGTTTATCAATTTTAGATTATTGGAAAATTGTCTACGAATAATAAAATTGTGACAAAAAATTTAGGCTGCTTTTCGTTGTTCACTATGAGTACTGAAAAAAAAGAAAGTCTATAGTTCATGTTACGTATACTATAGATTTTCAGTACTCGCAATGAATAAAGGTGCCTTTTCATGCTTGACATTCATTTTTAGCGTCAAAACAAGTGACGTGTAATTGACGAATATCAAGCATTAATTTTGATTATATAGCTTATTTGACGTTAGAAATGAGCGTCAGCATGAAAAGATACCTTAAGTTGTAAAAAATTATGTCCGTATTCAGATCTTATACTTCCTTAAATTAATCTTTAAATACTCTACGAATTATTTTATTGGCTGCTGAGCATCTAAAGATAAATTTAAGAGAGCCTTAAGTATAAGGTCTGACTATGAATACGAGCATTAATCAATCACAATTAAAGGCCACTTTCACTAAGCTTTGATTAAAATAAGCCTAGAAACTTTGCAGGATTCTAACTGAAACTGATGTCGGAGAAAAAAATGCAAAGAGAAGTTATAAATATAAATTTGTAATACTAACTTATGTAGCAAGATTTCGCTCTGGTAGTTGTTTGTTAATAACCTATTTTTTTGTTCAATATGTAAAATTACAGTTAATTATAATTAGTGAAATATGTTTAACTCTTTAGTTTATATTTTTTTCTCCGACAACAGCTTCAGTTGGAATCCTGCAAAGTTACTAGGCTCTATTAAATTAATCGGAGCTTAATGAAAGTAGTCCTAAATACAATTAAATATAGAGGAATAATCGATTGATCAATTTCCTACAATTAGCACCAAATCTTTATTTATCGACACTACGATTTTATTAACAGTGTCGAACGTATGAACGTAGTTCACATCATTTATAAAATTGATGTTGGTGTCGCTAGTGTACGATGGCCACTGAAGGCCACGTGAAAAATGTCGGGATGGTTTTTCAGGATAGTTTCTCTCAGATTTTTTTTTGCTCTTGTTTTCATGTGTAGAAAGCAAAATTATGGTACGATATTTTCTTAGGTTTTCGTACATTGGTACTCAGTACAGGTATAATACTAATTTTACAGTCAGTCGATAGTCAGAAGTTTTAAGTCTTAACAGTTTTAACTTAAAGAGACTAAGATTTTTTGCATCTACCAGTTGTTAATTATATACAGTGAGTCATTTAAGGAATAAGGAATAAAGTCGAATTTGATCAATTTTAAGAAAATCGGTAGTCTTAGTCGTACAAATTGACTGTTGACCAACTCCACCGATTCACCGACAAGACTTAGGACTACCGACTACTGACTCATTGTAGAATCATCTTTACACAATATTTATTTTTTAATATAAAAAAGTATACATGAACTTATTGCTTGGATAACGTGAGCGTGTACGAATGCGAGCGGCATTTAACTGAGATGATTTATTACGATTTTGAGCGATTTAGTGATAATTAAGAGTTATTACACTCATTTGATGTGATTAAGTTTATATTTGTAAATCAAGTCTCTTCTTAACAAGGTAGAAGTAACAAAATATTTTATTCTATTTTATAAATGTACATTTGGGCACAACATTCACGAGTATATTTTGTTTTGCGTATGGAATCTGTATATCTTTTATTTCTTGTTATCATGTGATTCAATATTTTGTAAAGGGGTTTGCAAAGGCAGAGTTCTGACAGTTTTATACGGGACACAGATTCTATCCAGGGTGCTTTAGAAACTGCTCTGCGAACTGTCACACCAAAAAGCCTAATTGTTCCATCATTATGTCTCTCTAGCAGGTAAACTATTATGTTTCATATTGTTTTTGTATAATCAACTTGTGTTAATTAATATATTTAAGATCTTATAACATTATACCTATTATCAAAAATATTATTTTATATTTGGTTTTATATAATTGATGATTACACGTGTGTGTGTGTGTGTGTGTGTGTGTGTGTGTGTGTGTGTGTGTGTGTGTGTGTATAAATTTTAATTTGTTTTCTTGCTTTTTATATGTTTGTTGGAAAAATTAAATTATTCTTATTGATCTTTTATGATATGAAGTGTATATTTTTATAGAACAGATGCTGGAGTTCATGCTTTAGACAATACTGCTCATGTAGAGCTCAAAAACAAATATAATACAGTATATAAGTCTTCAGATGTAAAGAGATATGTAAATCGTTATTTTTCCAAATGTGGTCATACCATTAGGTAATTCTTAAAGAGTTATCTTAAGCCTGATTGTCCCAATGTTTTTTAACTTTAAGCAAGACTTAAAATTTTCCTTCTCGACTTAAAAAAAGAAAAAAAGAGAATTTTAAACTTTGTTTAAAATCAAAGTAATGTTGGTGCAATCGAGTTTTAAATGTTAACATATTTATTAAAATAATACTTTTCATAGGTTACTGGAATGTATACCTGTCACACAAGATTTTCATGTAAGATTTGCATGTAAATCTCGAACATATTTGTACAGATTTATGATACCTAAAATATGTGGGGAACAAAGGATATCTTTACCAGAAACAATACATACTTATCATTTAAGGTAATTATATGAAGTAAAAATTAATGTCCTTTGTCCTAGGGATTGATTCTTTACCTTGAAACGGATGAAAATTACAAAAATAACAATTTACTAGATATTGATCAATAAAATATAAATATTCTAATAAATTCATTCATTTTTGTCATTTTTATCTTTCAAGATAACCGAATCAACCCTTCATGACATATCTTTCAGATCATATAACTTTGACATAGATAGAGCAAGATGTGGTACACAATTGTTTATGGGAACAAAAGACTTTACTACGTTTAGTGCGAAAGCAATAACAGATCGCAAAATCCACTATGTACGTGCTTTACAAACTTTTACTTTGGAAGAGGCGCAGCCTTTAATGCCTTTTGATCCACTATCTAAAAATTTTACATACTTTCATTTCACATGCAAGGCAAGATCTTTCTTGTACAATCAGGTAATACTTTATTCGTAAATAAATACATTTTTATGTAAGAAAATTATAAGTGCTAATTCTGTTCAGGTCAGACGAATGATCGGTGCTCTAATTGCATTAGGATTAGGAAAAATAACAGAGAAAGATATCATTGTAATGTTACAAGTTCCTTCCCATTATAACTGGAATCCCCGTATTACACCTGTACCACCGAATGGCTTACATCTATTGAATGTAGAATATGATCTAGATGAATTAAGACATTGTACCATATTACCAGAGGAAGAGCAAGAGGAGACATCGCAATTGGAGGAACTACAGTGGGAAGAACAGAAACAAGGACTGCAGTTGAAAGAATAGAAAACAAAAAATATATATTACAAAATTGTTAATTGCAAGAGTTGACAAATATTATTTAATATAAAATCTATTGTATCATTTAGTAGATAATGATGTTAATTCATGATCTTTTTTAACAAATGTATTTGATCCTGATATCTAATGCCAATATCTATATAATAAATATTTACTAATTTTTGCGTAATGAATTTACAAGATCTTATTGCAAAAAAAAAATCGTCATTAAAATCATGTAAAACAGTGATAAAGGATCAGCTTGGCAACAAATATGAAATCGAACATGGTCAAGTGAAGAAATTAGAAAAAAATCTGCCATTCGTGGTAGATGAAAAACCTGACTTGCATGTAGCCAGTATAATACCAGGATTATATCTCAGTTCTCAAGATCCAGCTGTTTGCAATGATATATTAAAAAAGTATGAAATACGACATATTTTGAGTATAGGTGTCAACGTTTCCGAAAAATATGATGACATTCAGTATCATACCTGTGACTTGTTAGACTTACCGGAATCAAATATATTGCCCTCGATAAAAAAATGTGTCAATGTCATACACACGAATCGTAAAGAAAATATTCTTGTGCATTGTAATGCTGGAGTTTCTCGTTCTGCCAGTATTGTTATCGCTTATTTAATGATTATTATGAAATTATCATATGACGAAGCTTATAATATAGTGAAAAGAGAAAGAAGTTGCATCAGGCCTAATGATGGATTTGTGAAACAATTACGTAGTATTGAAAATACAACTTTTGTTTATGAATCATAATGTTCCAATATATGAATTTTTATGTACTTATTCTATATTGATAAATTATTTATCAGTATTTTTGACTAATTTTATATATTTCATAATGTTTATAATAAAATAAAATAGGAATTATTTTTTTTATACATATATATTTGTGAATTTGTGAGCTATTTTACTTAGAACTGAGATTTGAAAGGGCAGAAAAGAATGTATGCTGTAGGAAATGGATAAATAGATCAATGAATGTAGTATATTGTTACAATATAATCCATGTGTTATAACATTATTTACTTATGTGTACAGAGAATATTGTTTTATGTAATTACAATATATTTTATTATAACTCATTAGAAAATTATATTCATGCACAGCATCTATGAAATTCTTAGCCAAAACTAAGCATATTAAAATTTACTAATTCTGGCTTTTCCTTACATTTACCATGCATTGGAGATGACACGTAGGTCGCCGTACCAAGTAGATTTATAAAAATTACTGTAAATCTAAAAAATATAAGTGAATTTCTGTATACATGATAATCCTATTATTTCATTCACATAATAGTAGTGTATCAATGTACCGACATTGGTACCTATTACCTCTTTCTCTTCTATTACATATTACATATTGTATAGAATAATTATTATCAATATCTATATGTGTTTACATGTGATGTGTATATATACAGGCTGTCCTAAAATCACTAGATGATACTTTAAGGACAGATAAAATATATCTATTATTTAATATTTTAATATTTTATTGCAAATATCGAAGTATCGATAGTTTCAAAATGACGATCCATTAAACATGTATTTTTCCGCAAATGATTCGAAAAATACAAAATAGCTTGAAAAGACTTTTAATTCGAAACTATTAACTACTACATTGAGAATTCATAAGAGGAATCTTTGAGTATTTATCATCCAGTGATTTTCAGATATCCCGGATAAATACAATATATATGTATATGTATATACATATACATTGTATTTTTTATTTATATGTATAATCTATTATTCACATTCCTCCAACAATTGAAATGAGCTGTCTCGAAGAAAATAGACAAGGCACTTGAACTGAATATCCTTTTCTTAGCTAGTTGGCCTCATAAATAGTAGAATGCAAAGACTTGCACATCAAACGGTGTACAAAATGTTGAAGTATAACGAATAAATAAAGCCGGCTATCGAAAGGAATTCGTGTATCGTTCACTATTCATAACATCATTTAACAGATTTAATTTGACCATTCTCTGCAGAGTGTCGATTTCACGTATATCTTAGGCTGCGTTCCGTTACACGCATTAATGCACTTGAAGTATCATTTTATCCTTGTTCGCAAAGTATTAAACAAGGATAAATGATACATCATGCGCATTATGCATGCAACGGAACGTAGTCTTAATGAATAAGCGACGCGGGATCAAGGCCTTCTAAATATCGTGTTTCTTGAACATACAACATTGATTTCTTATAATGATTAAAAATAGTATAATAATTCATTTTGATGTTACAGGTACAAGAAAATGATTTCTATTTACTGAGAATAATGCAAATGTGAGAAATGGCATAAAACACATTTTCCTGTTTCTATACAGCATCAAAAATTTCATTTACTGAAGATTATACTGGTTTTAATCTCCAATTACAAATCTTGTTATTTGGACATCATTATTGATAAGTATGCATTCAATGCATCGACAGATCTCTCATTTGTATTAAAATCACGGAGACGTAAGTCGAGTGATAATAATTAATGTAATTAAAAATTGTGTAACCCCCCTAAGGAACAAACTTTTCCTTAGAAAGCCCCTACGTTTCCTCTTTTTTTTTTGATTCATGAAAATTTTATAATATAAATTTCAACAATCGTGATGTAGTTTAGAAACCACTTCACTTAAGTGGCACAAAATAACGAGAAAATGTGATATATGTACAAAAAAGATATAAATAAATTAACAAATTATTATGCTAAGATCAACGTATGACTGTTACTAGTCTATACGTAGTACAAAGATTATCTGTGAAAATAATATAATACACGAATAAATCGGCCAGTTTCTGCAGGAAGAAACTAATATACACAAAAATTTGTTTAATCGTAGAATACAAATCGTATTCACGGACAATTTGCATTTCTATAGAGTAGAAAATACTATAGAATAATTCTACTTCGGAATTTTTGAGGATTTAGTCTTCTTCCGCAGAACGCTAACCTGATTATTTCCCACGAAGCCACAGTCTTAAGTACAACATATCTGTACCTGGAAAGCATATCATTAAAAATGAAAGCCACGAGATTAAATTGACGTACATGTATACGTCCGACTGGATCGAGTGACATGGCGACGAACTCAAGACAACATGCATTACAGTTACAGATACATAGGACATCGGTATTATGAATTGTAAATATAAACATCGTCGTCAAACGTTGTGTATAGTAAACCAGTGTCAGAGTCCAATAGAATGGCCAGGTCGTATGCAGCAACAACGTCAGTAATGGAACAGGGAACCACCCAACACAAGTGCATATGCAAGTGTAAGATGTGTTTCATGTGTATGTGTTATGTATACGCTCATATGTGTTTTACATACCGTTTGTCAGAGGAAAGTTACCTTACATCTCGTTAGCTTATTAAGTTTCATCAATTGGTTTTTAGTGTGAATTTTTTCAGATTTATAGTTTAACGCTTAATTCCCCAAGGGCCGTCTGGAGTTACAACGGGTACATGAGAGTAACCAGCGAATTGCGGAAATTCTTCTACACTAGCTGTATTCGGTGCGCTTTGAGGCTGCTGTTGTTGTTCCCATGGTCCGCCTTTCACAATGAAGCCGGTATCATTCTCACTGCCACCGATGTTGCTACCGTCATCACGTTGAGGCGAACGCAAACTCTCACGATATTCGTTTTCTATCACATCTTGCATCTGCCATTGTATTTTTTTATCAATTTTAAAATTCTACTTACATTATAAATAGCTTTAAGCAAACGTCACTTACATATTCCTCCTCTAGATTCAGTAAACGTTCCCTCGCTTCGGCTACTTTGTCTTCCGCTCCCACGATAGTTACAATATTGGGATCAGCATCAGTTTTTCTCGGAAACTTTATGTCAACTTTAAATTCCTCCATTATTTTACGAATATTTCTACCTTTTGCACCGATTAAACGCGAATGAACTGCAGCATGTATCTGTACTTCCTCTTTTGTTAAACCATTCTAACAAGTATAAGAGAATAAGAGAAAGTAGTAAATTGTATTAAATAAAACTCTTAGTATAAAATATTTTTGTGACTGTTCCGTTAAATCATTTTGGCGGAGAATATAATATATACAAAGAAGTATATATATATATATATATATATATATATATATATATATATATATATATATATATAATATTATACTTTATTTATATAGATATGTATATTTATATATATATATTTATATAAAAAATCACATATAAATATATTAACAATATT
>Ga0157364_1002178_pt1 | contig 17890 bp, 11 predicted proteins | sample AttsexASBM2_FD_111476 | JGI IMG/M metagenome (GOLD analysis project Ga0157364, IMG submission 111476) | Fungus gardens microbial communities from leaf cutter ant in Ribeirão Preto, State of São Paulo, Brazil - Atta sexdens ASBM2 | ecosystem: Host-associated > Fungi > Mycelium > Unclassified ...
ATTTTTCTTCAGATGAAACGCGAAGTGGAAAATCGAATATGCTCTTTTGTTATTGCCATCGTGAACACTACTGATTTTTGAGATTATGTGCATCAAACGTCAAACCATATGGCATTTTAGAAGTTAACGCCAAATGTTAACGCTTTAAAACCACAAAAAGGCGGGAAGATATATAAAATTTAAATTGTTATTTCGGTTGTATCAAATCTAAAGCTCAGAACTTTTTTGTACACAATAGTTAAAAGATAAAACGCAGAAATGCTCGTCAATGATAGTATAATTTTTTTCCGGCGAGATTTAGTTAAAAAACAAGATAAAGAAAACGAGTAAAAAATTCTATTGTTAAATTCAGAAGTTAAAACGTTGGTAAATAAATAATATGGTATCTTTTAATTAAAAATATTGTAAACTTTAATAAAATGTGTTAGTTATAAACAACAAACGTTTCGATTGAATTGTGTCCTGTAGGTAATTCAAAGTATAAGAAAATTGTCAACGAATGATTATTGTTTCAGTTAACGAGGAAATATATAGAATGACAGAAATAATATAATACAATAAGATGATACATTGCCAACATTAGTCAAAATTAAAATTGTATAATGTATATCTATATATTATATTGAATTAAAATAATTTAGTAATAGCTAAAATAAATAAATTTTCTGAAATAAAATAAATAAATAAAAATAAATTTTCTATTTTTTCTATTTTAATTATTTTTGACTGAAGAATTTTGATTTACATTGGAGGTGTATACTTTCAGTGTAAGTCAAAATTTCTCAGTCAAAAATAATTAAAATATGTTTGAGGCGCAGAAAATCGGTTATAAAATAGAGAGATGTGATGAGAGTGAAAATCAATATCTTTTCTCTTCGGTGTTTTGAGACGATGTGAAATTAAAATTTTCAGAGAAGGAAGGTAGAGTTAATGTTGGAAAATAGTGGAAAGTGAGACCATGTGGAGATAGAGAGAGAGAAGTTGTAGAGAAAAAGGGGGGGAAGGAGATATAGAAAAAAAGAGAGAATAAAGAAATTGTATAATTGGTAAAATTCGGAAAACGATTCTGTATTATTTTGTTTGTTTAAAATCTATTTCTGTCTTTTTATGTCAATCATTTCAAATATTAGCCATTATAAGAAGATTCTATCCAAAATTTTCATTTTATTCCACCTGAAATTATGATTGAAATTAATGTGATGGTCGGATATAACAGATGGAGAATCTATTTCTTAATTAATGTCTGAAATATGTTCACGTACTCTCTCGTACTTAATTTTCTTTTTGTTTGGCCAACGTAACCGACCTCACAATCATCACATGAGATCTTATATATGACATTTTGATTAGAAAATAATTCTAATTTGTCTTTTCCTCTCTTTATAAAACTTTTTAAAGTATTGGTAACGGAGACAGCTAGTTTACAATGAAATATGTTGGAGATAGGTGAAAAACTTTCGGAAATAAATTTCACGTAAGGAATTGTGAAAAAATTTTTTTTATTTGTGAATTGTGTGTAATATGTTTATTATGTATATGAAATTTTAATCTTTTCAACGTTATGTCAAGAAAATTCAATCTATTGTTAATAATTTATTTAGTTTTTTATTGGTTCTTTGCTCTTCAATTTGTGATATTTATCGCATGTCGAAATCGTAAATTCTTATAGGACACAAAATTTCCTGGTTTTATTACAAAAAAATAAATTTTATTTCAATTAAAATTTAACGTTAAAATTCACTTATATTATCATGGATTATACTTATATTATCATGGATATATCTGTGTCCAAGATCCTTAACAGTAATATCCAAATTGTGAGTAGAGGATGAACTTATATATCTTAATGCGATTGTACATTGACTGCGAATACTCATCATTAGATATACATACTTGAAATAAATAGAGAGAACACAAAAGAGGATAAAAATGGTTTTAAGAGAGGATGAAAATATTTAGTACCGGTAAATATGTGTTTGGTAATTTATCTATGTCGTTCTGCTTATTAATGTCCTCGGATTTCTTTTTAATAAAGATCATTTCCGAAACAGATCTTTTATAATAAGATGATTTCAGAATTTAAAATTTCAATATTATTCCAATCCATTTCATGTCTGTAATTCAATCTGTGTTGTGATACAACTGATAGAAAGATTCAGACAGTTTTTTTATATAGGACCTATGATTTTTTATTCTCGTTAATTTAATTTAATTTTCTTAATTTTCTTTTCTGTCCCATATAAGAGGAGTCAATCAAGACAACCTATTTTATAAATGATCTCATTTCGATCCATTTTATCTAATTTATTTTTACCTGTTTTTATGAACCGATCCAAGCAATTCATTGGCTTAAAGGATGCACTAAACTCTTTTTTCTTATAATATTCTTGAATTTGTCTGAAATTACATTTAAGTACAGAATTATGAAAAATTTTTTGGAATGATTCCATTCGAGTTATTGTTATACATTCTATCATTTTCATATAAGTCCCTTCTTGATAATATCTTTATTATATTATTTACAGTTGAAAAAAAATTGAGAGGATAACAGTTTCTGAGTAAGACATTGATCATGATTTCAATACTCTTAACATAGTTGTCCGGATGTGACAGAAATATTATTCTAATAGTCCGATTATCACGCCTCTCTTGTGTTCTAACGAGTGATTCGATTTGTAACTTATATGTCCGAATTTCAGACAAATTCAAGAATATTATAAAAAAAGTTTAATAAAAACTCGATTAGAACTCCAATCACCTTATCATTGATCTTGATATATATTGTCAAGATCATGACCCTGAATGATCACATTCCGTTGCTTCATTGAAAAGTTATTAACAAAAAAAGTTTGAAAAAATAACATCTTATTTCGGCTATATATAACATCAGAAACTATTCTAAACTATTTTAAACTACATTCACCTACTGCATTTCACCTCCCCCATTGTCTAGTGGCGCGCGACTTTTCACGCGAAGTTCACTGCTTTAGTAGAAAATTTGTTTTTAATGCGAAGAATTTGTCTGTTCAAAGCAGGGGGAAGGTAGGGTGAAAGTCGAATCGCGTGGAAGTTGTGCGTCTTCAAACAGGGAGGGAGGTGGGATGAGAGACGCTTCGGGTGAAAGTCGCGCACCCCCAAGCAGAGGAGAGGTGGCGTGAGAGTCGCTTCGGGTGAAAGTTGTGCGCCCCTAAGCAAGAGGGAAGGTGGGGTGAAAGTCGTGAGTTCCCAAACTGGAGAGGAAGGAGGGTGGGGAGGGGGACAGGAATAAAAATTTTTTATTTTGTATAACAGAAATAAAATGATTATTTCTTAAATCTCTTATTTATACCTTTTTAACGAAGGGTGACGAGCGACGATTAAAATTTATTGAAGATCACTTAGCGTCATGACCTTGAAAACATATGTCAAGATCAAAGTCATTGGAGTTTGATTCTCTAATTGATTCTTTTACCAAAGGGGCCAATACATTCTTCAAGTCAATAAATTGCTTGGATAGGTTCATAAAAACGTAGATTAATTAGATAAAATTGAAATGAGGTCCTTTATAAAATAAGTTCTCTCGTTTGTGACTCCTCATATGTGGGATAGACAAAGAGAAAATTAAGAACGAGAATAAAAGAACATAGATCCGATAAAAAAAAGCGTCTGAATCTTTATCAGTTGTGTTACAACATAGAGTGAATTACGGACATAAAATGGATTAGAATAATATTGAAATCTTAAATTCTGAAACATCTTACTATAAAAGATCTGTTTCGGAAATGATCTTTACTAAAAAGCAATCCGAGGGCATTAATAAGCAGAGCGACACAAATAAATTATCGAATTCATATTTACCGGTATTAAATATTTTCATCCCCTCTTAAAATCATTTTATCATCTTTTGTGTTCTCTCTGTTTATTTCGAGTATGTATGGGATATTTATCATAATGACAAGTATTCGTAGTTAATGTAATCGCATTAAAATACATAACTCCATTCTCTGCTCGCAATCTGGATATTATTGTAAAGGATTCGAGAGACGGATACAAAATCTAAGATAATACAAGTGAATTTCAACGTTAAATTTTAATTCAAATCATTTCTTTTATTGTAATAAAGGAAATTTTGTCTTATAAAAATTTACGATTCCAACATGCAATAAATATCATAAATAAAGAACTAATAAAGAGTTAAATAAATCGCGGAGAAAAAAATTGTATTATCATTGACGAGCATTTTTGCGTTTTATCTTTTGATTATTTTAATTTTTTTATGTTTTAATCAAATTTTATGTTCTGAACTTGTGACTTAATTTGTAAATATTTGTTCACGAGATTATTTGTGTATATTGAAGAAAGCCGATCGAGGCCAAAATGTCTATATTTATATATTCTGACAGAATAAAATTTGATCTCGCTAATAAAAAGTGTCTTGCAGCACATGCTTTTTTGTGATTAATTTTAATTTAATTTAATATGTGATATTATTCTAGTAGTTTAATTGCGTTTATAAATCAGGAAAACCAACTCGGCGTGCAGTTTAAATGACTAAGTATGGTATATATCACCGACGAGATACTATTAAAGACGGTCGGCGCTTATGGAAGTTCATGTACCTATTAAAATTTAAGTAATTAAGAGTAAGAAACTAATAATACAATACTAATTTCATGATTTATTAGGTTCATAGACATGTACATACATATGTTTAAAAACTTAATAATTTTTATTTAAAACTGTGATTTTAATGTTATCATCCGATTGATTATCAATAGAGATGATAATTATAAAGAAAAATTGTAATTTTTCGGTAATATATAAGATATTATATTATAACAATCATATTTATTTATACAACATTTATATAATAAAAAAATCACTCATTTAATAATGCATTATCGAAATATTTGTGTTAATAAATCATAAATCTTTTATTAATTATCGATAACGTCATCGTTCTTTAATTATTCCCAAGTCTTATTGATAGTCACGAAAATTTGCTCAGGACCGACAATCTTTAATATTATCTCATCAGTGTGTACATGCATATATAGTGTATGCATATATTAGATGTAGTAAAAAAAAAACCAATATTTTTCCATTCAATTTCATGCAAAAATAATGGATTTCTTTTTACTACATCTAATATATATATGCGCGCGCGCGCGCGCGCGCGCGCGCGTGTGTGTGTGTGTGTGTGTGTGTGTGTGTACATATATAATTCACATTAAATTATTTGAAGCATTAAATCTATTTTTGATCGTTATAGACTTTAATATTTTTACTTGTTGTATATTCACATTACGATCATAATAAAATCATTAATTATGTTTTAATTATTCATATTGTTTCTTTACTAGTACAAATTACTAATTCATGAACTATTAGTGTAGTCTATGGCCTACACTAAGGTCTGGGTTTTATATGGTTATCTAAGGATTAAAGGTAACTAAGAAATTCATGAAATTCATTCATGGTTTTATATGGTTACCTAAGGATTAAAGGTAATTAAGAAATTCGTGAATGAATTTCATCGACGAATCTGTTGATAACCTTCAATCTTTAGGTAATCATATATTGTGAAAATCGATCTAAGTGTTGTCACGAAGTGTTTGGAGTGCCATATTGGACTAAGAAATGGTAAAGAAGATCTTAATTTCGAAATTTTTTGTCATTCTCAATATAGAATCTACCCCACGGATATTAATGCGTATTAATCTTGAAAAAAGATTTTTAAATCAGAGAGATTTTCAAATAAGAGAGGAAAAATGATACAAGACATCTTGAAGACGTTTCTTTGTCCTGACCTTTATTTTTTAACCATTTTTAAAGCTAAACATATTTCGATCGGGCCAAGGTTACTCAATTTTATATTATATTGAAAAGAATAACTAATATATTGCAAAATACTTCACGTGTCGCAATCTTCGAGATCATTCTCCTATTTCTTTCCAGTGAGAAACAAAAATAACATCAAATATTACGATAATTTATGTGAAATAATAATATATTTCCATATATCCATAATTTTCTCGTTTTTCTTTATTCGATGGATTAAATGTCGACGTGATCTACAATTGATGAGGTAAGTGAGTAAACGAAGTGCACGATATCAGGTATCTGCAGAATCATCACTTAGCCGAGAGAGACCAGGAGTGCAATCGACCTGACGCTGATACACCCTGTGTAAAATGGAAATCCACGCTTTCTACTTCTTTCAACAACGGCGGATGTGACATTAATAGAGCGGCGGGGATCTAGAGAAAATCCTTTTCTCCAAATCTCGTCTGGCTAATGGTACCGTCCCTTCACGGGATTCCGATTTCTGATCGGATTTTGAAATGTTTTCTCTTCCCATCCCGATTGTCGCATCGCTCTCGAGTATCGTGTTGGATGGAAACGTCGCTGCTCGCAGAATTTATATTCTGTGCACGGAAATATTACTGTTGTGTAAAACTGTAAACATGGCGGAATGCAAGGAGTGATTTTACGTTCATTCTCCGTTTTGCTGGCGCACTATCTCGTTTCTTCGTTGATATGTTCGACAATCTCGATGGGAATATCTCTCGAAGAAAGATTGGTCTTGCCATTTTTCAAAGAGTTTGTTTAGTCTGTGTTATCCACGCATGATGTATGTATACCAAATGTGTCATATATCGTGTATCGTGTAAAAATTTTTTTTTAAAGCTATATTTACGGGTTATCTTCATGTTCGGTGTGTCGGTGTGTTAAATGTACCATTACAATTTTTTTAGTGATGAGACTGCTAAAGGCAATTCATTTTACAGTATTTGTTTACATGTTTGTATAATTTATTTGTAAATATTTCACGTTGAACATTTCATCAAGCTTTTGCGCCAGTTCGTGCCTATTTAATAACTTAGAAGTTAAACAAATGTTCATCGTGCATTTATTCTATACATATGTATGTACACGGAAAGAACAGTTTTTCTAAAGTATCTAAAAATACAGATCTTAACTACATCTGAAAATATATTTGGACTATCAAAAGACTTATGTAGAATCAAATTGATTGTTAGAATGTTAAAATTCTTTGTAATATTGTGCATAATGCTTAAATTTTCTATATAATTATTTCTACAATCCTGTAAAATTATTTTTAGATTTGTATCTAGTAAAATTTTTAAATATTTTATTTTAACAAAATCCTTCTTTCCGTGTATAATTTTCATCGTGTTAATATTTATGTAAATACCAAACGGTAAATTTAACATCATAAGCATAGATTGAACACTAGTTTAAAACCTATAATATTAAATCCATTTTATATCTATATTTGGAAATATATGCACAATAAAAATTTTATTATATTTAAGGGGATGCTGGAGCGACGATCGAACTTGATCGAGATCGATAGTATAGACTTTTTTAAATTTCAAATTCGATAATAATGACATCTTCCATTCATTTCTTATATTTATTATTGTATATATCGCTGTGTCTCATTTAAACGTATTTTGCCCTTATCTAACACATAGCAAGAAGATCGAAACACTTACTGCTATACACACTTATTATTTTATTTATCATTCCGAGTCTTCGCTTAGCATTCGTATATATACATCATTTGCAGATCGATATAAATTTTTCTTTTTAAGATTTTAATTTTAGTTTCATAAACTCAGTATTGTTTATATACGTAATAATACACTTGATGCTATATCTCGTTTGATTCATACGAGCTATAAAACTTTTTATTAAGGAAACATCTACGTTAGATGAAAAAACAAGTTGAAAACAATGTAAGATTTTAACTTTTTTTTTATTTTAGTATAAAGTCTACTACAGCACTATTAAATTTTGCATCTACTTTAATTCTGTAAAAGGATTTTTGATTCCGTTCAGTAAATTCAGATATTTATATCGATTTGCAAAGTTCCGACAATTTGGCCACTCCAGCATCACTTTAAAAGTGCAATTTCAAATAGCGTCAAAAAAGTAACGGTTTTCCTCACTCTGCATGATTCCTCGTTTTGCCGCTTGAAGTTTAGAAAGGCTACAAGCCCAACTATAGCGAAAAATAGACATATTTGAATCGTTTCTGATTATTAGTAATTTTGCCCATTTCAGAAAATGAATTTCGGCAATGACAATGGCAATGAATATTTTCTCTTTTCATTTTCTTATAATTTTTGCATAATTACACATCAACATTCGCTGTTTCCTAACTTTTTTAGTTACTACTAATGGTAGTAATTTATTTTGCAATGTTTCTGACAAAATACTGTTTGAGCAGTTTAAACGCACTTTGAAACGCATTAATTGTTTCATACATGAATTAAATATATAGAAAAAACGATTTTATATTAACGATTATAAATCCATAGCGATTAGCGACTTGTCGCTTCATAAAAAAAGGATTTTAGCGGCGTTTTGTCGGTGATCCTTTGGAAGAACACAAAGTTAGAATAGCCGCTCAACTGTAGCTAGCGCTTTGACGCTGTGTGGAATTGCGCTTTAAGATTCATGGTGTTCATTTCACATCCATATTTTTTTAGGATGTATATATTTTTCAAAATATTAAGAAAGACACTTACTTTTTTTCTAAAATACAATATTTGAGAGCCATGACTCCATATTATTCGCGCAAATGTTTATTTAACTGATCAATTTCAAAACTGAATCAAAAAACTGAATCAGCTCAAGACAGAATGATCCAAGTGTGACATTTCATTTAATTCGCTTTCCGTTCGTGACCTTATCCTTCACGATATCATTCTTATAATATAAATGGTGAAAATCACTACCAAAAGAATTATTCGAGCTTTACGTACATCGCATCAACGCACTCAATAAAATCGCGCGAGAAGTCATAAAAAGTCTTATTTCCGAATAGAACATTGTCGGACGTAAGTAATTGGCCGGCCAAACCGGATCTATCGGTCACTCTTGACAAAACTTTCTCATCCATTTGCACATCGTCATTTTTTCTCGCGTGCCAATCAGATCTCGGCTTTTTTATCCCATCGTCGTAATCTCGATGTATACTCACGCCCACATGTACGCACACTCGTCCAGAATTTCACTCTCGGGATATTTTTCTCCCTCATCACGTCCACCGAACTGCGCAACGCAACGTCTTTGTGCAGTTTTCCTTCTTCGCCGCAACGTTTTTTCTTCGTCCTCGTTCTACCATGCTCCACACGATTTATTTTCCCATTCTCTTCTCTTCTTTCCCATTCTTTTCGTTCTTCCTTTTGTTGCCTCTTGCTCCTTCGGGTTTACCCACGGCAAAGCCTTTTTGCTCTCTCTCTCTCTCTCTCTCTCTCTCTCTCTCTCTCTCTTTCTCTCTCTCTCTCTCTCTCTCTCTCTCTGTTTCTGTATCTTTCTCTCTCATGTTTCGTTTCCGTTTCGCAACATCCAAGCTGGATCCAGTGGGAGTATCTCAAAGCTCTCACAGACGTCCTCCAAAATATGCTATTTTTTCTCATTTTTCTGACTTGATTTCTCAGAAGCGGATTTATACGTGATACTATGATTTTTTAAATTTATAATGTTCATTAAAAATTAGTTTTAAAGTTTTAATCGAAATATGTATGTATTATACAAAAGAAAAACAAGGATCTTTCAGATTTTATAATAACTACACGGAAAGAATTCATTTTTGCTAAAATATCTAAAAATTGAACTAGATATTAGGATGATTTAGGTGATTTAGTTTAAGTGATTTAGTTTACTAATGTCAGTATCGGAGACATTCCAATCGCAGCTTTGTTTCTTAATTTACTCCATGTAGTTATTTAAATTAACAATAGACGCAGTAAACATCGGGTTTATATAATTTTAAAAATGGAGTTTTCTAAAGAGCATTTTTTTACATGTGTTATTTTTTAATCAGAAGGAAACGACGGTTGAATGTCATAAAATTCTGATGGTAACGTTGCTCCAATCAATTAACTTTATAACATTCATGAGTTCAACATACCTTATGTAATTTTTTACATTGTTGTAATTTTTTTATAATATAATTTTTTTATAATATTTGAAAACTCGGATTGAGGCTGAAAAAAAACTTTAACTATCCATAGATATGATAAGTTTGCAAGGATATTTTTTTTTGCGTTATTCTCGTGAGAATGCACGAAAGGTCAAAGAAAGTACTTGGGTCCCACATGTGATCAAGTAAGTTTTTGGTGTTTTGAGCCCCTTTATTTTTTATTAAATATACGTTTACTGAGTTTTAGATAGCAAGTACAGGAAAATATAGAATTAAAAAGAATTATATTGAAATAAATACCAGAAATTTTATAATTTCTCTCAGTTCTTCGAAGATCGCTCGGGGCGGATTTATTTGCTTTACAGCGAGTATTGCATCATCTTCTAAATTAAATCCTAATAAACTTAATTATACATACTATAATAATATTTATACATATACAATCCTTTATCTATCATTTTATATTATTTAAATAATAAAATTTTATTTATTATTTAATTTATAATTGTAAACTAAATAATATATATAGATTTTTCAAAAATGTCAATTTTCGATAGTTCAAATAATATTGGGTTGTCCGGAAAGTTTGTGCCAATTTTTGATAGGTGGCGTAAAGACAGGTCTGAATATATCAGAACGATTGAAAACAAATGACATGCGTATATATCGTAAAAGACGGTACTTCAGGCATACTTAGAAAAAAATTTGGTTGCTATACGTTAATTTTTGTCAGTTTTATATGCCTTTGAATAGGGAAGAAAACAAAGTGCATTTTAGACATTTAATGCTTTTCTTTTACCGGAAAGGCAAAAATGCCACACAAGCGGCAAACAAGATATGCGCTGTTTATAGCGAAGGTGCTGTAGCTGAAAGAAGCTGTGCGGAAGTGGTTTGCTAGGTTTAAAGCTGGTTATTTCAACCTTGAAGATCAAGAACACCGGGTAGGCCCTCCATCACAAATAAAGATCAGATTAAAACACTGATCGAGAATAATCCACGCTATACGACACGTAAATTAGCAGAAATGTTGAATATGTCAAAATCTATCATCCACGAGCATTTTGTGAAGTTTGGCTACATAAACCGTTTTGATGTAAGGATTCCCCACGATTTAATGGAGAAAAATCTGATGGATCGCATTTCCATTTGCGACTCGCTCTATAAACGCAACGAGGAAACACTATTTTTGAAGCAAGTAATGACGGAGGATGAAAAATGGATCATTTACAATAATGTTGAGCGAAAAAGATCTTGGGGAAAGCGGAATGAACCACCTTTAGCTACCCCAAAAGCCAGTCTTCATCCAAAGAAGATCATGCTCTGTGTCTGATGGGATTGGAAAGGGATTCTGTATTATGAGCTTTTGTCAAATAACGAGACGATAAATTCAGAGAAGTATTGTTTCCAATTAGACGAATTGAAGACAGCAATTGAACAAAAACGTCCAGAAATAACGAATCGGAAGGGCATCGTGTTTCATCGGGACAATGCGCGGCCTCATGTGTTTTTGATAACTCGACAAAAGTTATTGGAGCTCGGTTGGGATGTTCTATCCCATCCATCATATTTACCAGACCTCGCGCCCTCTGATTTCCACTTATTTCGATTATTACAAAATTCCCTTAATGGAAAAAGCTTCAATTCTTTGGTCGAAGTAAAAAATCACTTAGAAAAGTTTTTCGCTGAAAAACCTGAGATTCTGAAAGGACGGAAAGTTGCCTGAAAGATGGAGAAAGGTTGTAGAATAGAATGATACCTATATAATTTAATAAATGTATACTAAAATTTAAATCTTCTACATTTCAATTTTCCTTCAAAATCGGCACGAACTTTCCGGACAACCCAATTTAAATAATTATACTTTCTTGAACGAGTATCGTACTATTTTTTTTGTTAGTCCAAAGAGTCAACTAAAAAAATCTTGCGGATTTTTGTTTGAACATTAAATAAAAAAATTTAAGAATTTTTTATCCAAAGTAGTTATTTTTTGCGAATTTTTCCAATAAAATTTCTTTAAAGCAATTAATTGAAAATAAAATATTATTTATTTGATATTTATCTGTCTTTGTCTGACTTCGAAGTACATTTCACATTTGAAAAAATACGTATTCAGTCCAGAGATACAGCGTGACAAAAGTTGCAAAGTTTCACAAACTCTGATGTTATCGTGAAGATGACCAAAAATAACAATGCTAGGGTTAAGACATGTGAATATTGGTTCAGATGAATCAAAAGTGATGATTTCAATGTTAAAGACAAAGATTCCTCGAGATACCCAAAAAAGCTGGAAAATATAAATTTGCAAGACATTTATTGGACAAAAATCCAGTACAATAATTCACTTCAGAATTTGCCAGAGAATTAAATGTTAATTCTAATGTGTACAACAGTTATTAAATGTTTGTATGATATGGGAAAGATTCACAAAGAAGAAAAATGGGTTCCACATCAGTTATCAAAAAATGCCATTTCGATTAAACGTTTGCATTTCGTTGATCGTCAGACAAAAGAAAGAAGAATTTTTTTATATCGAATTGTTACTATGGATGAAAAATGGAGTTATTTTGATAATCCCAAATAAAAAAAATTATGTTATAATAAAATTTATAATAAAATTAAATTATTATAATTATATTATTAATCCATGTCAACCAGTCAATCAACATTCATTTCAAGGTACAATATTCACGAAGTGAATATTCAAAAGTATTGCTGTGTATTTGGGATCAAGGTATTGTGTATTATGAACTGTTAAATTCGAAAGAAACTGTTGATCATTATTGACAACAAATGAAGCAAACATTAGACCAAAAATTTTCCAATTGTGAGTAAACGACGCAAAGTAATCCTTCTTCATAACAATGCTCGATCCCATGTTACATTATCAGTGAAGCAAATGCTATTAGAGCTGCAATGGGAAGTCTTACCGCCGCGTATTCTCCAGACATTGCTCTGATTTTTACTTGTTCCGATCGATAGAATATGCTTTAGAGGATACACACTTTCATAATTTCGAAAATTTGTTGAAAATTGGATTAACTCCAAAGAAGAATCTTTTTATCATAATAATAAGTCATAATAATAAACCGTAATAAAAGAGGCAATAGAAATCGCAAAAAATAATTGCGCAGTGTGAAATATTAAAATTAATTATCTTATAATGTGACAATAATTACATAACTTGAACATTTTGGCTCATGATTTGGGCCATCCTCAGCAAAATGATGTTAAAACATTGTCGTGTATAATTTTATGATCAGGTTTATGATTGATATCAAAAACCTAGTTTTTTGAGCAGATAGAATTAAATTATTGGTCTCAGTACTTGATTTCTCAAAAGAATAATATCGAATTTGATTGATAAGGATTTCTTCTTTCGCATCCGGATTTTTACAGGAAAAACATTGAGTTCATTATTAATGTTTTATTACAAAATGACTATCCATTTGATTACATTTTTAAAACAATTAATGAAAGGATAAAAAATTATACTATAAGAGTAATAATGATAATGGATCCAATATAAACAGAAAGACAAAAATAAAAAATGGTTTACTGTGCCATATATTGATAATATTTACAAAAATTTAAAAATATTTTCATTTGACACGGTATATCGTTTTATAGTATAGTTTTATTAAAGTACATAAAGAACCATTACTGAATTTACAAAAAAGAAATGTAGTGTACAGAATCAATTATAGTGATTGCGATGCATATGTGGGCCAAACAGAAAACTGAAAACCAGACTTTTAGAACATCGTAATCATATAGAAATACTATGATTCAATCAGTTATTACAAATCATAGGATGCATTGCGATCATGAATTTGATGGAAAATGTGAAAGTTCTGATGTCGAGAAGCATTACAATAAACGTTTATTCGCTGAAATAATACATATAAACAACCAATCAAATGAGTTTAATGTAAAAACGGATGATTTAAACAAGGGTTACATAGAAATCCTTAATAAATTGTAATATGTTTATTTCTTGTTTTTTATCACATTGACCGCAATGTCATTGCGTCAGTTACTGTTTCATTCTGTTTCATATTGTTTTATTTTGTTAACGATTTTTGACTTATAATGTACATCATTTTATATCCAAATTGACGGGATTAATCAAACAATCTTTATAATCACATAATATTTGTGGTTTCATTGGTTGAGGCGAGTTAATTTGGATTGTCTTTTGATTTTTAATAATGACAGTTCAATAAAAATATAGACAGAGGCTTTCGGTTACCAATCATCAGCTTATGAATTGTAATGGTCAACAGATTTATCAACGAACTCTCACCTCATCATAGACGATAAATTATACACACAATGTTTTAACTTAACTTTAATACAATGTTTTGCTGAAGATAGCTCAAGTCACGAACCGAAATGTTCAAGTTAAATAAATTATTAACACATTGTATATAAGATAATTAATTTTAATATTTGACACTGAATTACTTCTTGCAACGACTCCTATTGTCTCTTTTATCACGATTTATTATTATATTAATAGAAGGAGTTCATTATTTTATTTCTTATTGTAATTTATTAATCATCATCTCACTTTTTATCATCGCGCGGAATCCATCTTTTGCTAGAAAGATGAGAAAAAGTTACACAAAAGAAAAGGAAAGGAATTTTGATTAAGATATTCCATTATCTTGTTTAAATCAGTTTTTGAAATAAAAAACTCTCAAAACTAAATTATCTCCTAATAATAGATCTGAAAATAATTTTGTTGGGTAATCAAAATAATTATATGGAAAATTTAAACAATATATATATAACAATAAACAATATTGCAAAAAATTTTTATTATTTTGCCTAACAATGAGCTTGAATGTTGTATATAATTATTTTGATAATTGAACAAAATTATTTTCTGATATGTATATCTCTATTCTGATATGTATTTCTGATATATATATCTATATTTTTAAACACTTTAATAAAACTATTCTTTCTGTGTCATAACTATTTTTTTTTCATGATTCTCTTTATACTTTTAATGAAATTTTGTCTTCAGTTTACCTCAAACTTTCTGTAATATAAATATCTCGCAATAATTTCTTTTACCTTTTAAATCGTCATTTCAAGAACATGCGCGTAGTGTTAATTTAGGTTTAATTCCATCTTTTTTCCTTGCCCGTTCATTCTTTTTTACTCTCATAATAACGCTCTGCTTCTCGCGACTTGAAAACTGGATATTTACGTTCTACTGCGTTCGCGAGCCGACCCCTCTTTTGAAAGGAAACGAAATAAAGAGTTTCCGCTCGGTTCCTTCGCAGCTCGTCCAGTTCTTTTCCGATGTTCCTATAGGCTCTATGAGAATTCAGCGTTTATTACATCAACGATTTTCCCGAAAACCGTCGCGTCGCGTCGACGATGCGGTCTCTCTTTATCGAGGATCCTTTTTTTTGCGATGCGCGGAAAAAAGACTGTATTGGCGAGAGGAGATTCTTTTCGTGCATTTGCATTTTGTTTATTGAAAGTTAACGGATAAAATTTTTCGATGTTTATTGAATTGAAAATGACAATTGTTTTGTTATCCGTGTTATTGGGAAATAAAACTGCATAAAATACAAGTTTAATTACAATTTTTTTAATTATGAAAATTCCTCGCTGTCTTTTCTTTTCTTATCTTAGAATGGATTGCCAATATGATTTAATACAAATTCAGATTAAGTAAATTCCGTTCTTTGAATAGCATGTAAACTGAAACAGATTTGTTTATTATCTATAAAAAAGACAAAAGTTAGATAAATAAAAAAATTGAACTCGTAAATTAAAAAAATAACCTCTCCCGATATTACATTAATGAAAGCAACACAAAAATATTGAAGTCAATTTGCAGTTCTACTTTTATATATGTATTAAAAACTTCTTTCATTTTACAAGAATAATCGCGAGAGGTAAACGCGTAAGTACTGAAATACAAAAATTTAATCGAGTCTACTGCTCAGGTTACACTTTATTTATTCCGCAATAATAGAGGAAGTACATCCTGGTCGTGGGTGCTTCATAATTACACAATGCGCCGGATAGTTTCATGCTAAACTTTCTTTCCTTGTGAAGTTTACGAAGAGAGAAATCTAGATTACTTCTCGCTTCCTCATTGCGAGGAATTGTGCTTTGACGCATTGTAAGCTCTTTAATCGAGTACTTATCGTAAAATTAATATTAGAATAACAGTAACAGCTCTGGAAATCTATTGGCAGAAAGCTTGATAAAAGGAGATAAAAGATTTTATTTTAAAGCATTATAAACAAATTTATAACGAGACTTATAATAATTTCAATCGTAATGATTTTTTGAAAATAGTAAAATTCTAATGGTGACAAGATACTGGAAATTATAAATACATATAAATAATATGTGGAAATAGTAATTAAGTGGGGACCGGAGCTTTCTGACAAAATAACTTATGGATGATCTTGTAAGGATTTTCGCTGAATTCGATTCCGATCTCAAAATTCTGAAATTCAATTTTCAAAAAATAATCTGATTATTCGTGAAACTTGGTCTTAGAAAGTTTTTAGCATTGCTGAGTGTATCCTGAAAACATTGAATTTTAAAAGGGTAATAACCTCCTTGAAAAAGGAGAATCTAGTATTATGTACGGTTTATAATCAGAGTTCGAGTTAAAATCAATTAAAAAATCAAATCAGTTTGATTTGAAAATCAGTACTAACTGTTTGTGTAAATCGATGAATTTTAAATGAAGCGAAATTGTAAAAATTTGATGTTATTTTGCAATTAAAAAGTTCCTAAAACTGAGTTTTATGATAAACAAATTATTTTTTTCAATTCTGTCCGCAATACTAAATCTATCATTTAAAACTTTTTTATTTAAAATTTCAGATTAAAATAATGGGCCAATATTTTAGATAGAGGAAACAGCTCCGATGATCTTGACATATACTGTCAAAATCATGATCCTAAATAATCTCTACCAGGTTTTGGTCCTCGCTCGTCATTCATTAAAAAATTATTAACAAAAGAAGTTTGAAAAATGATGTCTCTTTTCTACTACATAAAACAAAAATTTTCTGCTTTAAAGTATATTTTATAACTTTCCACGCGAAGCGATTCTCACCGCATCTTCCCGCTGCCAGAATTATATAAGAAAAAATATTTTGCATTGTTCATAGCAGAGAATTCGTTCCATCAGAGCACAGTTGTGTCCAAAAGTTAGGTTTTATTGATGAATTTTTTTTTAATAACTTTTTAATAACTTGTTAATAACTTTTTAACAAATAACGAGCGATAACTGGTTCACTGAGAATCATGATCTTAACAAAATGTATTAAGGTCAAGCTCATCGAAGCTGCTTCTCCTAATCGGCATATTTACCGAATAAAGCATTGTAAAATTATTTTACAGGCCAAATTTTATAAAAATCGAGGGAGCAATTTATAAAAGAAAGGAGATGACTCCAAATTGGGTCGCATGTCCATAATAAGTCCTTCGCGCGCGTATAGTTGCTATTATAAAGATTATGCGTTTCGCGGGTTTCTTTCGTGTCCAGATCTATTCTTGGAATGCCAACGTTTCGTGAGTCTTGCAATCCACTTCATCATGACGAGGAACAGCCTGATACTGCTATTATTTTTATTTTTTATTAGTACATAGTTTTCATCATTACATAGTTTTATATCGCATTGTAATTCATGCACTCCATATGTGCTTCACTAAAGTTAACAAACGCATAAATTCTTGATAGGATATTTATGAGTGATGATGCAGCAAATGGAACAAGGGTGCTAATATCAAACAGAAATATCTTCCTCTTTCGTTCACATTTTATTTACCAAACTAAAATCTTTCAATAAGGACGCTCGATTTTTAAATGTAAATAAAAAGTTGTGTGTGAGATATCCACTCCATTTTTTTTTTATTTGAAAGAATATTTTATGGCGTTAAGTATGGAATATAACGTCGCTC
>Ga0157364_1002179_pt1 | contig 17889 bp, 8 predicted proteins | sample AttsexASBM2_FD_111476 | JGI IMG/M metagenome (GOLD analysis project Ga0157364, IMG submission 111476) | Fungus gardens microbial communities from leaf cutter ant in Ribeirão Preto, State of São Paulo, Brazil - Atta sexdens ASBM2 | ecosystem: Host-associated > Fungi > Mycelium > Unclassified ...
ATTTAATTAAATTAATTACAATAAATTAAAAGAATTAAAAGTATAATTTTTTTAAATTAAACAAATATACGTGCTGATATATAAAACTAAATGTATAGAGATCTGAAGAATTATTAATCTCTGAACGAGATATTTATATATAATGCTTATAATCTTTTTATGTCAATTTGTTTCACGTGCGATGTTAGATTTCTCTTTCGTTTCCTATCGTTCTTTCTGTCGCGCGTTTTCGCATCCTAGCTTCAACCATTCGCCGTGAACCCTTTTAGACCTATCGGGTGTTCCACGGTCGAGCAATTTTCCGTTAAATCGCTCGGCAGCCCAACTAAATGAAATCGTGTTTTCCGCGCCCTTCGACCGATCGCCTCAGTGTTAATGGTCGCGGTTGAATCGATACATTTGAGTCAATAGCTTTACTCGTTTGATAGTTTTTTTTGTTTTTGTAAAAAAATATTGATATCCAAATCGCAAAATTGGTTATAAAGTTTTGGTATCGAGTTTTCTATATCGTATCTAGAACCCAAATGATTATAAATGAAAAAGTTTGAGCAGGAATGTTAAATCTAAAAATAACAACATTTTGTCTTATATAATTTATTTTTGAACATTAATAAATGTTTGCTTTAAGTCTTGTAGATTGTACGCGTTTCTATTAACTTAGAGGCTATTCTGTAACTTTTAATGGCGATATCGTTACATTATTGTTGCGTAGCTTTTATATACAAAATGTACGTAATGACAATATACAATTCGTAACGATATGTTGCAGTTGAGACTTAGAATAGGGCTCTTAATTCCAATTTAAAAAATATTAAAAGTATTTATTTATTATCCATAAGATTCTCTTTGTATAAAATTTTTTAAAAATTAAAAAATTTTTTATTTATTGTATGATTAATGTATGATTTTTATTGTATGATTATTAAATGATATCTATTATTAGTTATATAATTTATTATTACTTATTATTAGTTATATTACATAAACACAAGTTTTTATTATATTATGTAAGCTTTTCAATACAATGTATCCTATATATAACGTACATTCTGGATCGACTTATTGACGTATTGACATCACATCGTGCATATGATATGATGTTTATTGTTGCCGTGTGAATATTTGGAGAGCTGACCAATGTTGACTTCATCTATGGCATTTGATTGTTCATATCAAATAATTCTTGTTCCGTTGTTATTAAATATACGCGAGCTAACACTGTCACAGAACGATTTCAGAAAACGGAAGTTTTAGGTTACATTAATTTGTTATCGAATACCGTAAAATATATCGATGTTGTTCAAATATTGTTATTGAACAATTCTATACAGAGTTATTTACACATAAAGTATCGAGATGTCGAACGCAGTCTCAGTAGACGTTCCGCCCGCGACAGTGGACGCTATTGACGTTAACCTAACAAGTAAACGAACTCGGATTTTTCCGGCCTCTTCTGTGCACAAGACCGACGCTTAAAGGCTCAGCCTGGCGGCCCCCGACAATATTATATAACGATACTCCCCGTAACTTGACGAGGCGTGAAGCGTTCCCTTCCGCATGGCGACCATCGTTGTCGTGGTCCCCACGACCCCGCGATTTAGTCGAACACACAGGTGAACGGGGTAGATCTCTGCGAGCAAGGGTATAAGGGTCGACGATCTCTCGTTCATCCCTTGATATGGGAGATGCCTTTTGATCAAAATCGCTGAATCGCATAGCTCGTTATTTATTGGAAACTCAAGAATAAATTCAAGTTCCTACACGTGAAATGAAATGTTAAAAATAAATATAGTTATAATACATCATATTGAAAGTTTATTATAATACATTATATGGATAGTTTATAATACATTATATTGAAAATAGCGAAATTTATGTAAATAGATGATCTAACAACTTAATATAGATAGCAAATTCGAAAATATAATGATAATTTATATTTGTGTACAAATTGAATTGCTCCTTTAATTTATAATTGACTCTGATAAACTCTGATAAACTGATTTGGATTTTGTATTTAATTATATCATTAAATATACTATACCTATCTCTTGATTATATAGATATATTTATTTATTTATCATTACATCGATAATTATAAGCCGTTACATAGAAAATGCAATATTTTCGCGACATAGCTCACGTAATCGATGATGTTATTAATTCGTAAAAAAATATAAGTGTTCTGGATTGATATTTCATTGCTCTTTTCTTCCCTTTGATACAATTGGATATTATTAGTCGGGCTCCCGGAAATTATGGCATGAGCTGTATGATATATCCGAAAATACTTATATAGCACACGTGACAATCGCTTCGTTAATTCGACATTCGCATGAAAAGGATCCCTTTCGATGCGAAACTCAAGATTTTTCAGAGACAAAAAAGACGAGAAAAGAAAATTATAGAGAGATGTTTTGTACAGAAAGAGTCACGAGTAGCTCTCAAACTTGTCGCATCTCGAGAACGCCATTATACTCGCCTATTGGGCGGATTGTACGCAATTTTTCACTGCACATCCTCCCTTCGGAATATCTTAAACTTTCCATCTCGCTCTATCATTCATACTCATCTCGATATTTCCGCAAAGATGATTCATGGAATTGTGAAAATGACATATGAATCTTTTATTGCTTTAGATCCGCTGTAGGAGTAAGAATTGACAATGCAATATTTAAACACACACACAATTTCTCTTTTAGAATATGACTTTTCTTTTAGAACATCATATTATGTGATTGTATTTTGATATTTTTTTCTTTAAATAATATCTTCTTTAAATAATAGAGAAATATTTTTTTCAAATAAGCAGAGACTTTTTGAGAGTGGATTTACTTATGAAATAACGTTCGATTTATTTGTCACATAATATAATATCTTATCGCATGTCATAAAATTATTATATATCATAATATTATGTTTCTTTATCGATAATAAAAATATTTATCATATATTTCATTTTGTTCATAGCTATATCGTGTTTAAAAATTATATGACTGCAGATGTTACGTAAAATTTTGTTATTTTATTTGAAGCGCGCTACATCAATGTTACAATTAATCATGGAAATGCATTTTTGGCGTACTCGTATTGTTTCGGACATGAGTAAAGTTATTTCTACCTAATATGATCATTATGTAGAATAAATTATAATCATTAAAGTATAATTCATCCGCTTAGTAACTTATTTTAAAAAATTTAATTTTTTCGCGGAGAGAAGTAAAATATGTTTTTGAAATTTTTTCCACAGATTAACGGCAAGTTTAAGATTTTAAGGGGATCCTAAACTGAAGCTCAAACTTTGGGATCGCTACTTTTACACATACGATTTACAACACATACGTAGGGCTTACGAAACATCAACTAATTGCTATATACTATTGCATCAATGTTGTATCATGACACGAAATTTTCTCGCCATCTTTTCTTTTATATACTTAAAAACTCTTAGGCTCGGTTGCACCAATGTTATTTTGATTTTAAGCGAGGTTTTGATTTTAAACTCTCTGTCTCTCCTTCTCTCTTAGCTTTAAAGAAAGAAAGTGAGAGATTTTAAATCTCGCTTAATAGCGTTTTTCATTAGCAGACCTAGTATGCACACATTAAAGCTGTTGTATACTATTCTAATCTAAATGTAAAAGAGATATATCTCAATTGATAAAAGGCTCAGTGTGTGTATCAAATAACACAATAAAATGTATTGAATATTTCGCGATTTAATTCGTTTTTATATTTTTATTAAATGTACATTTTTTATGTGTACATTGACTTTAAAGTGCACTGAGTACACACTAGTTCTGTGAATTAAAAACGCTATAAAATCAAAATAAAGTTGGTACAATCGGACTTTAAATTCATTTCTAAAAGCACGATATTATTTTTTCATGTAATTCAGACAAAGCTTATATATAAAGTATAAAACTTTTATATAAATATATTGTTACGAATCGATGCCAGAAGTCGATAACAAAAGTGTAATTTTCCAATTTTTTGTGTAAAATCATACAATTCGGATTGTCTATATTTTAATTCTGGGAAAGGATTTTCAAATCTGTAAAAGTAATATTGTATTACTTTTACATACGAAAAGTTCGTATAAAAGTTATTACATTCCATTGATAAAAATAGATGACTTTAGGATTCCCTTAATTATCAATTAGAATTCTGATATACAATAATTCCGCAATGTTGAATTTTTATTTGACTTATTGAATATTATTTTCTTCTATATAGGTTTGATTTTTATTCTTTGTTTTTCGATTGTTATGAAGTGTTTAATACATGTGTAACATCTGTCAGTATCACTGATAGAAGAAATAAAAAAAAAGAAATAAAAAGAATAATAGCAAAAACAACGCTTTTTTTTATAACTACGTTTTTTTTTAGATAATAGTTATGTATATGAGCCGAAACTTGATGGATAGAGTAGCCAAGTGTTGAATGATAGTTGTATCTCAAATTATGGACGACATCAATAGATATAATTTTATCGGTAGAAATGTTTACACTGTTATTTACACAAATATACATTTCATGCATTGTTATTCTCTATAAATGTTATTTAACGATTTCAGAAGATTTCGTTGTTATACTCGTATTATATTCATGACTTGAATAAGTCTAAATAAAAATAAAAAGTGCTTGCAATATCTTCAAAATTTGATTAAGATTTCACGACTTTGAAATGAAAGATGAAGACTCTTTAAATTCGAATAAATGGCTGAAAAAATTAATGTAATATAAAAGAAATTTAAAAAACTAGAACAAGAATCACTTATACGAAATATATTTATATGAAATATACTACAGATATCAAATGTACTCTAATGAAGTTGAAATTGCAATTTTTATAAATTTTGTAACTTAATAAACAATTTTCTATTCGGATAAAAATTTTAGCGTTAAGAGGTTAATTTTCTCGCAAATTGTTATCGTGTTCCATAATGGAGGATAATGGACAGTGAAGTGAATTTCGTTTCTCTGTCCAGAGAATTTCATTCTCTCTCTCTCCCTCTCTCTCTCTCTCTCTCTCTCTCTCTCTCTCGTAATTTGCTTGTTCCCTACCACTAATCGTTCAATTCCGGCAACGTGCTTTGGACTTAAGTGAAGTGAAATGATCTGCGCAAACGTTGATCAGCAGTTGCAATCTTTACTATGGAAGAAACGTGCGTAATGGAAGAAAATTGATGATAAACTGAAAATTTTACAACGGCAGGAAACTTATTCGATACAGAAGATAATATTTCTCATATCGAACTGGATCACGAATCAAAGTAGATTGAGTCAAAGCAGGCCGATTAAATTAAAAACGAGTTCATCTTGAGAAATTATAAATGCAATTATAATTTTACTTAATGTCAAAGAGACGATTATAAATAGTGTTTGATTGTACCTAAAATTACTTTTATACCTAAAAGTACCCGTTATCATTATTGGTCTAGTCTCGCATTGCTTGCACTGACCGTACTTTATCCACCGTATGCTAGTGAAACGTTGTCTCTATTCCACCTCGTCGAGTTTTTTAAACGGGATTTTTAAATCGATCAGCCATAAGCGATATGTACCTTCCCATCGGTTTTTAAATTTGCATATCGACCACATTCTAACGAGCATGAACCTCATTTTTCCTTTCGAATAAAAGAAGTTTCTGAACACGAATCGGGCGTGTTAAAGTTGCAAAAACGACATTAACGAAGTAACGTGGCGTTTCCCTGATTTGTTTTTTCTGACGACTTAAAGAGAACTCTATGGTTCAACTGTAGTTAAGTTTTCGCTTAAGATTCACGTTTACAGAAGTGCCAATTGCAGCCGCCTGATTTCAAAAGATCTTCTTTTTTAATTGTTCGCGATCTCATCTTTTAAATTCCATGCACGTTGTCGACCACGTGATTGAAAGTCCTAAGTCCTAAGTCCTAAGGGAAACTTAATTTCTTTGAGACTTAAAATACCCAATGTGCAATCGTAGATCTATCTAAAATATTCATATTTTTTAATTTAAATGAAGAAATATATATATATTTTTAATACATTTATAGATATTTGAAGTATTATAAATATTATATTATAAATATTTGCTTTTAATATATTATAAATAAAATTCTGACATTCTTTGCAATTCCCTACAAATATATTTATTTACGTGAGTAATTTGTGTTGAAATTTGAAGAAAATAACAATTCAAACATTTGTTTATTTTTTTGGTTGCACATACATTTGCATTGGAATATTGGAAGAGAAACTCCAGATTTCTTTTGCATTCCACATAGAGACATTAAAACTACATTAAAGGTTGAATTTTTCTTATCCTCTTTCGACGTTGCCGATACCTTTTTTCCTCGAACAATTTTAAATTAATGTTCATCGTGGCGTGTAAATTCCATTGCCGGCTGCAATTTAACACCAAATTCCGGTAAATACAATCACGAATACGAGTCGGAAATGCAAAGAGAAAAATGGTGTATCCGCATTGTTTCCGTTGTAGTCATTTATACATGAATATTACAAATTTTCAAATCTTTTTAATCGAATCAAGTTTCTTATGCTTACATATTTTCTCCGTATTCTTCTATGTTTTAAGAAAAGCTTTTGTTGCGTAGAAGGTTGCATTATAATTATTCATGCTTTCATTACTGTTCTTGAATGCACAAATATTTTATAAAGTTTTATAATAAAGGCATTTTTGGCATTCAATTCTTTGTTTAATTTTTTTTCTTATTATTAGTGAAATTTTATTAAAAGGCATCTTTATTCGATTTATGAAAAATCAGTAGCAGAGAAAACATTTCGCAAAGAGAACATTTGTACATTTTTAACAGTTACTATATATGATAAATATCACTGCAGAATGGAATTCCGCTATTAGAATAATTGAAGGAGCTAGTTAAATGAATTTTCCCTTTCCACATTCCTTCTCTGCCTTCGGCATTGGTATTGCGTATTTCCATATAGATTTAGTAACTGGATAAATTACCAGAGATACATTTTCCTTCAGGAAATCAAGCGATCTGGAGGATTTCCAACGTCGATGTCTCGAGGCAGTCGGAAATTCGCGATTCGGTACAGTGCAAGAGGATCAATAAGATAGGGATCAAAGGCTTCGAACATGCTCAATCCAGTGACAAAAATCTGAGTTGGCAGAACTGTACGATATATATCTAGCGATAAATAGATATGAAATAGCAGACATATAATCTTGATTAAAATAATGAGACGTCTAATTAATTAAATAGATTAAGTGTTACTTTAATATTTATGTTGAAATAAAGTAAAGTTTTACATTTAATTATATATTATATGTTACATAATTTTTTAGTAATTTTAATTATATATTACATAATAGACATAAACTGTATTGTTTTAATACATTTTAAAACATGTGATTAAAAAAATAATCACACTTACTTATTTCTGTAGTTGAATTATTTAATTTCAAAGTAAACAACTTCATATTATTATTACATGCACTTAATAAATAATAAACTAAATTTGAATAAAAAATACATTTTCTTTAAATATTCTAATTATAATTAGATAATAATTTAGAATAATTTAAATTATTTATATCTATTTAAATTATTTAACTTACTTGTTTTAATTCAATTCATGACGTACCGTTGAGTAGAAGCAGGGGCGGAATGTGATTAAAATATATCTACATATTTTATAAGAATGATTAAAAATGACTCAAATGAGTATTTTGACATGATAAATTTAATAATGTACATTTTACTTGTAAATACTGATTAATTTGACTTATAATTAAAATTTTTTTTTTTAAATTAAAAAGATAATTAGTATATCTTATTATCTGAATCAATAAATCTCTTAATATAAAAAGAAAAGACATAAGCAGTACTTTACAGTGATTGAAATAGGAAGAGAGAGAGAGAAAAGTAAGAAGATCAGAGATATTAAGGTTATCGTTATTTTATTTTATTTTTTTATTTATCAATTATATCATATATTTATGCAATCTATTTACATACGTAGTGAAAACTAAAACGGTATCATAACTTGAGCATAATTTGCGACAATGTTGGAAGATATTTCAACCTATAAACATGAAGAAGAGAAGGTTAATCAGGCAGCTAATTACAATATCACACGGTGGTTCCGTTTATACCTCGTCACACAAGCAGTTTTATTATTTATAATGGAACATATCGATTTTTCTTACGGTTCTTCCGTGTCATTCGGTACGCGTAGGTAATAAAGCCCTTCTGGGGCGTTTCATATGTAGGCCGCATTATGCAAACGGATTATATGTTACGCAGCGGGATCGTTGTAATGTGCAGTATGATGAATTATAAAATACATTACTACCGGTTGCGACGTCGAGTTCCTTGAGCTCGCTCGATATACGTAAATATTCCCCGAAAATTACATACTTTTGCCGGATAAATCGACGTTTCTTCGTACTACAGGAAAAGAGGTGGGGCGATAAATTGCGTTTTATAGCGCGCGAATCATTTTATTGTCGAAAACTCCGTAAAATGTGTGTCTAACTGCAGATAATATTACCGTCCTACTACGACTCTCAGCCGAATCGGATAATTACTCGAATAGAATAATTGGACCCGATTCATTCCGAACGTAATCCCCCAGGGCATTGTTTGCGGAAATAAGAAGCTTACTGCTAACCGTTCAATTTTGCTGCGTTATTTCGCCCGAATGTCATTGTAATTGTATTTATCGGTGTGTTAGCAAAATTTGTTTGTTACCGCATTCTATTTTCAGAGGATTTTCATAGGGATGTTTTATTTGGTAATAATTTTAGTTATTATCTGCTGTGATTATAAACGCTCCGATGAACTTTCCGATTTCCACGCGTGCGTTGTACTGTATATACGAGTACTGGCAATGTAAAAATTGAAATTTGAATCGGCGATTATTACAGTTAATAAACAGCTCGTTTTCGAACATTGAAATTATACGAAGAATCTAATTATCAAATCTAATAGTCAATAACATAAATAATCAAAAATGAAAATTAAGCGTCTGATTAAAACGGAGTTATCATATATCAAATTTAGAATTCCATTTATTTTCAGTATTATATTGTGGATGAAATCAATATAATGGTTTAACATATCCGGCAGTGATTCATATAAAGTTTATAATTTGTCACGAATTGAATGCGATTGTTGGGCGTGAATCGAGATAAAATTGAAAACTCGTATTTTAAAGGAAGTATGTTAATTGAGGGTAAGAGTAATTTATTGTTTCCTGGCAATCAGAAGAGCTAGCAAGGCAAATTGAATTATCTGTCAGCGGGACATTGTAATTCGTTTTTAATTAAAAATTCGATAAAGCATGTTGCGTGTTCCAATCAGTCGTCATTATATCCCATGAAGAGATTTAATTAAATTATGAGAAGAGCTCGCATACAATTCGTCACGTAAATTAACAAAGAAGTAGACATAGCTCGCTATATCAAGTTTTATCGATCCAAATGATTTTTGTAGAATAACGAAGGATCATTTAATCGCATCATTCCATTTCATTTAAATGACAGCTCATACCATTGTCGTAAATCTCGTCCATATGTTGCACCTCTTTGACGGAACGTATAAAACCGATGCTAATATACTTGTATGCAGTTCCGAGGTCGTTCGTGTAATATAGTGTGTTCCAAAATCCTCGATCTTTGAATTTTTTAATAAATTCGGGATAAACATATCTTATTTGTTTTTAATATGCCAGTCTTGATAATAAAATCGGAAAGTGAATTTTCGAAGACTGATAATCTATATAAAAAGGATAATGGTTTTGTCAAAGTATTTAAAAATTTAGCTAGATACACAGTTAGAAAATTTGTATTAAATTTAAAATATTTTATATTTTAAACGATCCATTCAAATTTTTGTGTTCATTTAACACAAAATGAATACATTAGGAAGTAGCATAAATATTATGTAAAAAAATTAACATAAAAATGTAACACCGACAATTTGTAAGTAAACTGTGGAAGCATATTTTTTTTAGTAAAATTAAAATTTATGATATTCATGAATTAATACATATTTTATTTATTTAGCTTAGAATTTACGTTTTAAAATACGTTATTTTTGTTATTTATTCACTTATTTATAAATTATGTTATTTTGACATTAAATAAATGTTGAATCAATTTAACACAAAATATTCAAATAACATAATTATATTGTAAAATTAACAATCGATTAAAAATTTAAAACAAAGCTTTAATAGGTCTTTAATGTGTCTTTAATGAATCAGTTTTCACAAATACAAAATATTCTTTATTGTGTACAAATTTGAAAAATGATTTTATTGAACTATCGAAACAATTATGTAGTACGCTCAATCTGATTGAAGTAAAAATTCGAATATCAAAATTTCTTTGCAATTCATGCTTTTTGTATACTAATAAAAATTGAATATAAATGAACGATGAAAAATCTTTCTTCTTTTAAAATTACAATGGAAATTTCACAAATCTATTTTCATCTAATTAATACAAATGATTTTGCAATATGTTGCATATGTTGTTACATACTTTGCTGCATTTCCGCTATAACACTAACTTTGTTTCAAAAGACCATATCAATTGAAGCAATAAATACATGTTAATATATGTTGACAAAATTCAGTAACTCGTCCGCCAGTATACATTTGCGTCAACCCCTTTCGTTCGAATCATAATTTAATATGGCAAGCAATGTAAGCATGGAAATTAATCTTTCCATTCGTGTGGTCTACGATCAAATGACGTTTCAGAATTCAATATTGGTCCGCACCAATGTATTCCCTTAATAAACAAGCAATCAGTAATAGACAGCAATATGACATTTTGAGCATAAGGCTTTATTTTGAAAAAGAAATATTTACAGACCTGTGGGTTAACAAGTCTAGGGAATATCTGGAGGACATGTCCTTAGTGCTAAATGAATGAAAATGTCTCGTGTCACAACTCGAGATTGGGGAGATGTTCTTGAGATGTTTCACGAATGTTTTAGATACATAGCAATTAAACATAGCAAAGATTGAGTGACGTATTCGGGGACTTTAGATGACATAATTACGTTCACAGAATCGTTCGCATACTCAGGTCGTTCTATTACCAACGCAGATATAATGACCCGAAGCTCTCTTCTTCCGGTGATTCGGTATGCAAGGAAGCAAACGAGAGTCGAATGGAAATTCGATAATAATTATTGCAGCCGGTACCAATGGGACTGCTATTCTCATCCTCGCAGACCGTCGAAAGCCGTTGGCGTGAAGGCCGCGCCTGTGGCGTCCATAAATTTCGTTATACGGCGCTGCGCCGTTCTCAGATTGGCTAAGGTACAACCTACGAGCCAGACGAATGTGCACATTTATCAGCCGGTTCCTTCGCTTTGCGGCCGATAATTCGATTAAAAAATCATTATAAACGCCACCGCGAAGACAAATTCCTTGATTGTCGCTCATTCAGCAGATTAACTTGAATACTCTGAATATTTTTTTCGATACTCTGTTGCGAGATGTTTTGTGCGTGTGATCATGCGTGCGTGTGTGCGTGCGTGCGTGCGTGCGTGCGTGTGTGTGTGTGTGTGTGTGTGTGTATGTGTGTGTGTGTGCGCGCGCGCCGGGGTGTACGCTCGCATGCAATCTCAGTCACGACACGCGAGAGAAAGAAACGCACAAACTTGCTTACCTCCAATACTATTCAAGTATTGATACTTTACTATAGATATTGTTGACACTGATACTTTGCTTTAGCTACGTATTGATATCATCAGAATATTGAGAAATAGAAATATAAGATATATTGGAATACATTTCCATTTTCACGGAAATGATGTTTTTGCTTTATATATTTTAATAAATATATTTTAATAAATTCATTTTATATTATCATTATATTTTATTTATAGTTTTTAATTAACGTAACTTTAACGCGATCTTTCGTTAATTTATGTGTGCAGGCACATTTCTTCTTACTAAACTGATTTCTGAAACTGATTTCTTTACAATTCCATGTCTTTTGAATGTCTTTAAATTTAGATTGACGCCTTATTAATTATTATATAATATCTGAGATATCTAATAATTGCTTATCGTAACTATCAATGAGTAAGTACTAATAATTAGTTAAATTTGAATTTGTAATACGAAGCTGGCGACAAAGGCGATGAACGCGAGGAATCAGACGCTTTCCAAACGAATGCGACTCTTAATTTAAGCGCGTCGTTAAATAACACCGTAATTAACCACGAACGCGTTGCAAAAACATCACGTTAGCTGCATCGAGCTGCGTCATGCGTACGGGATGTGAGCGCGAATGATAGCGTTTTATAGGATAGGACGCGCTGGCTGAAAGTTCGTGAGTAAGAAGCGACCGTCGTAAAATCTCCCTCGCGATTTTCCCTCGAGCATACCGTCCTGAGAGGAGAGCACGTAGCCGACCGAGCTGGTGCGTGTGTTTCTGGGCGACGTGTGCATTACACCTAAGCTCGGTACGTGTTTACACGACGGTGGTGCGGGTACCTCGGCAACCGCCAGTGAGCTTCGCTGCCCGCATGACTCCGATCCCACGTAAATCAAGTTCTCGAGAGCAAATGCCTGTTACGCGTTTCATCGTTAATACCATTTTCTTCAATGTTTTTTTCACTTTGTTATTACGTATTTACTATTTGTTATTTACTTACACACAAACTGATATGATTTCGCGATCTCGTTTTCAAGCTTTTGCATTTGCAATAAACAAAAAGGAGAGGCCTTCTCATTTAAAATTCGAAATATAGAATAAACTATTGTCTATCAATATCTGTTTATTATTATTACTATTTTATTTTACTTTAAAAAATACACTTAATTTAATTTAAAATACAGAATTAATGTGTATTATTCAATATTCTCTGTAACAAACATTTTTTATATTAATGTGCTCATATTTTTTTTTATTACATCTAATTTTATACCTTTATTACAATAACAATGCATAAATAAATTGTGTTATTTTGTGTGATTATGATTCGAAATAATAATTCTGTTGATAAATGTAATACAGTATGCCTACATTTATTGTAAAGTATTTTTTTTTCATAATTTATATAAATGATTATAACATTCAGAAGTAAGACAAAAATAAAAGTACTTCTCGCCATAGCTATTCATAGATGGAAAAAAAAACGATACAATTTTAATGTGACCAGAATTATTCCGCAAGTCCGACGATCTTTTGTTTGACGGCAAAATGAAAATTGGATTTAACTTTTTGATCGCTTAGTTAAATTTTCGAGAACTATGTCTCTCTCTCTCTCTCGTAGAAAAGAGAAGGAAAGAAAGAGGCAAACCATTTGGATGTATTCCGCGAGAGGAAGTCATTAGTTCCTTAAATATAAAACCGTGGACCATAAGATAAGACGCGTCAATTTGTACCCTTCTCGAGACGCATGAAATCCGTTGGTTTATCTCAGAATAATCGCAGAGTTCGATGACATCGCGTGATTATTTCACGGTCACCTGTTTTAATGACCACTACTGCTCGGCCGCGATTCTTACGAATATAAGTACTCTCGCAGAATTAGTTTACTGTCCTCGAAAGATTAAAGAGACGTGAAAAAATCCATAATTCTATGAAATATAAGCTGCGTTATAACGTCAATCAAAATACCATAAGATACAAAATAAATAGATACGTAAATCATAATGCGATTTTATTATTGTCTATAAATAAAACAAGTGCCATTCGAATAAAAAATATGTATAATTCTATAAAATATTTAATATCGTATAGTATATCATATGCAACTTTTTGAAGAAATACTAACGCTTTGTGCATTAAAAAAATATACATAATATATAATTAAAATTTAAATATTCGATGATTACACATTTTGTATAATAAAAATTATGAAATATTACAGAATATAACAAAAATGTAAGCATACTGCTAACTTACCCGGAAATTAAAATATATTATTAAGAAGCTACAAAGAGAGCATACTGTTTACTTTAATTCTAGGTGCCCATGTCATTACGCCAGCTTTGATAATGCAACATCATATACGCCTGCGGGATGTCTGTCCCGGGGTATAATTAATATCATCTCATCTATCTATCTGTATAGCATTTTTATATTGTCGTCAGAAAATTGAATAGCAGATTAAGTCCACGCTAATGGACTGGGCGAGCGAAACGATCGATCGATCGTCATGCGAGAAGCGCAAATCGGATCAAACTTAATCGACCGCTTAGCTAGACTAGGTCTTCACTATCTCGACTTTAATATTTTCCGCCAATACATCGGTTCCATCGACACGATAGTCTCTGAAATTCCATTGCAGCGAGACGTTTCGTCTCGCGTCAGATTCAGGCATCGAATAACGACTTGGCGCGGCAGCATTGTGTACCGTGTTGCGCAATCGGCGTGAGCACAGAGTTTTGCGCAACATTTTCTAATTACGAGCCGCGAGCAAAAGCAAGAGTATAGGAATCATGACATAATTAATATCTCACGCCACACCGAGAGCGTGTGTGCGTGTGCGCGATACATTACGTTACACGTATACGATAGCCGCTGCTTCAATTACGACAAATCACGTGCGTGTGCGATGAGCGCGCGCGCGCTTTTATTTTCATTGCGAATTCTAAAAATCGCGCGAAACCGCTCATCCGCGCGGAAGGATCAAACGCAATCGTACCGGCACTCTGCATTATAAAGAGGATGCTTGGCGTGAGGGATTTCCGGCGTTAACTTCCAGCCTTGCCGTGCGACTCGTGCGTGCGTGCAGCAAACGTGCATGCGTGCCTGCATGCGTGAGCCAACCCGCTGTCACGCACATTACTAAAGGTGGGCGGGAGAGCGAGAGGTAGCAAAGATTCTATCTCTGCTCGAAGTGGCCTCGTCATTAATGCCGCCAGACTCAGAAAGTCTCGTGTCCACGGCAGGAACTTGATTCTGTCCAAATGCTCTTTTATCGAGTCGGTCAAAATTTGCGATTAAAATTATTTATACACGAAGTGCACACGATCGATAAATTTTTTAAAACATTAATTTTTTCTTTGAATCGTCGCACGATTTTTTCTTATGTATATCTTTATACAATTGTGTAAATAAAACAATCTTAAGTAGTTTCTGCAATTTCACGATGGAGTGCTTATTTCTCTTTTTCCCTCTTTTTCTTTTTGCGTATACTATTCGATTAATTTCGTTAATTTAGTTTATATTTGTTATGTTTAAGTCTTTTACTATCGTCCTTTTTCATTATTTTCCTATTTTATTTTTAATATTATTATTAGTTCATTGTTATTCTATTTTTATTCTATAAATTTGATTCTTAATATTCTTTATATTTTTATTGTTAACCATGATTGTTTTCAGCACTTGAGAAGATTTGAGATTGAGACAATTTTAAAGAGTTTAATAAATAATGAAGATTTTTCTATATATCTATCTATTTCTCTCTCTTTCCTTGAAAAAATTATTATACATATTTAACATGATTGCTAATTAATATTTAATTACACTGATTTGTGCAGATATAATGTATATACAACATAATTTCTTATTTAATTACTTATAATAGCTTCAATTACAGTAGTAGTCATCGTGAAAAAAATTGAGAGCAGATTTATTATTATGCTTAGACTCTGAGTACTTAACTCTGACTACTAATCTTAATGTATAGTTCACAGGTTTTTCTCAATTACATGTCTGCGTGCGATAACGAAACCCATTACTGTCGACATATTTTCAAAGTTAATATCATTTGCATTACTAATGAAGTTATTTGAAATTTTCATGACATTACGTAAATATTTATATTGCTTTGAAAATAATAACACTAACAATAAAATTATCAACCGTATAAAAAATTGTTGACACCATTAATGTAAAAATTATTTTTAATATAACGTAAAAATTGATCCTCAATATAAAAAAAAAATGAATTAAATATATACAGAGTGTCAATACTACAAAATCTTGCATTTTAAATCTTGCATCTTAATCTACTCAGAAAAGCTACTTCTCAGGAGTAAATACATTTTTGCATAACATGACTGTTCATTTGTAAGCTGTAAAAAGGGAATGTGAAAAGGAAAATCTTTTCTCGAGTAAACGTTCCTCCTTTTTAACGACTTAACTGCGTTTGGTATCGAAAGGCGATGTGCGTAACAATATAGCCAGTTAACCGACGATAGCCAACGGCGAGTATAGCGTCTACCGAGATATTCGAAAATTGTACGATTAAACCTCCGAAAGTGCCTGCAGGCAAGACTCAAAATACCAACGGCGGACGTTATATTCCACGGATGCGCATTCCTGCAGCTTCTGCAGCTGCCTCTCTCACGGAAAACTCCGGGCACAATTGCGGAATTCACCTCCCTTTCCCACTCGTACGCCTACTGAAAACAGAATTAAATGCTAATCACAGTTACAACTGTAACAATGGCCCAGTCAGTTACTCTCGACTACTGTCTTGCCGCTGTCTCGTAGGAGCGAGAGGATATGTAAACGTGCTCACGCAATGAGCTCACATTCTCTATGTATAAATAAAATCGGTCGACCAATCCAAATCGTTCTTCAAATTCGAACGAAGGAACATTTTAATGGCTTAAGTACGTTAATAACAATCAATAATTATTCTAATATTTTTAATAAAATTGTGCCTCACAAAAATGTAATATATAAACCTTTTTCACGAATAATATCAAAATCCTAGATCGTTTCTAAATCATCACAATCGGTGCGGCATGTCGCACTTTGGAAAACAAAATAAAAGAAAAACATCCGAGAGGCGTAAAAGAAAAATGGACTTACTATTATCTTAGCGACAAAGCACATGCAAAGCGATACTGTCACGTACAAACGCAATCGATGGCAATCTACAGTGCCCGTAATATGTCAAGTGTACACGTTATAAGCGGTGTAGGAAAAAAAACGGCTAATTGTTGACACGTGGAAAATCGCGGAATCCAGCGGTCATCCTTCGCGGAAATTGTTGAATTTTAGCGCGATGATATTCGTCGCCGCGGGCAACGAAGTAGTGCCTTCCGCAAAATACAACGTCGCACTTTAGCGGCTTTAATTCGAGATACGATACACTCCTCGTCGTGCTGCTTACGCCTCGCGTCGCGTCGTGCACCGTCCGCACGTACGTGTTACGTACATACGTACGTATGTATATACGTGCGTTTTCGCGTTCGCATGTGTGCGTGCACGTGTGCTCGCATGCAACCACGTAAGGCCTTCTTGTTCCGTGACGAGCGACGTCGACGATGTCGCGTTTCCGACAAGCACGAGCAACATGCGTGCCTACGCAAGATTAGCGGAATGAGCCTACACATACACACACACACACACACACACACACACACATATACACCACGGTAATGCAATCGCTCGAGCTGCTGACGACGGTCAGACTTCCCGAAGAATCGCGCGGGTCTTATTAGTCGTAGCTAATTATTATCTTCGATATACGCAGCGAGGAACGAGACAGAAAAAAAAACGCGAGACAAAAAAATAAGTGAGCCGACTGACAATCGCGACTCGCGATGAATCGAAGAACGAAAATTAAATTGCGTTTCAACACGTGAGAGCACGTGGTTATAAGACTGGAAGTACTAAGGCTGGAAGAGAGTTAACGAAACGGTCAAGAGCTACTATGAAAACATAATTTAGAAAACACTCTGGCTTACTTCGACTTATCCTGAAATAATCCACCACTCACCGATTTATCATAATGAGATAAAAAAGTTACAGTTTCGAACGTTCATGTTTTTTAAGTTTTTTGATCTAAAGATAAAAACTGGGGTAGAAAATGAATCGTACATGCTTGTGTGTTTCATATAGAAATAAAATAAAAAAGTTTTTTATAAATTTTATAAAAACATTCATGATATATTTATAAAATTTTTTTTAATAATTTATAGTTCAAC
>Ga0157364_1002180_pt1 | contig 17888 bp, 10 predicted proteins | sample AttsexASBM2_FD_111476 | JGI IMG/M metagenome (GOLD analysis project Ga0157364, IMG submission 111476) | Fungus gardens microbial communities from leaf cutter ant in Ribeirão Preto, State of São Paulo, Brazil - Atta sexdens ASBM2 | ecosystem: Host-associated > Fungi > Mycelium > Unclassified ...
ATTATTAAAATTTAATTATTAAAATAAAACGACTTAAGAATAGAAGAATAGAAGTAGAAGAAAAATAATGATGTTACATAAGTAAAAAAATGATATTCACCGCAAAGTTGCTCCGCCGGTGCCCGATGACTCTCCCAGACCTCCTCCTCCTCTCAGAATCGGGTTGACATCCTCTCGCACAGGACACTCGCGTAAAACACTCGCGAACAATACTATATAAACGCGCGCGGACTATTCATTTATAAAAGTCTTTCGCGCGACACTGAGGCACTTCACGTTTACAAAACCTATGACAGAATTGCTATTTCGATCGGTGGAATCAACATTACATGTCGACAAGTACTTGCAAAATACACGATAAATGCCAAACAAGGGTTAAGCCCCATAAAAGAAGACAAAATCGATCATATCGAGTCCATCACCTCTGGTTTACGCCTACATCGCGTTTAACATTGACTCAGTCATACACTCTAACTGCTAGTTCTAGTGGGACACAAGTGGTGCTGTACCATGAGCGATTCCAAGAGGCTGGTAGACGTGACAAGACGCCTCTAATAAGAGAAAAGTTGGTACCATTGCTGATTGTCTAACAATCTAGACAATTCAAGAAATGGATTTCAACTCTTCGTCACGAGCTAGTCCTTTAAAAGACTGCTAGAGTTAGGCTCTGATCAAGTTATATTAAACGCGAGAATCATTCAGATGCTGGTAGATAAACGCAGAGAAATGAGCGCCCTGACCAAAGTTATACAACTCTTTTTTGAGCGACCCATCAAGGCGGAATTTTATAACTCGTTATGCAATCGTTATGTGCTCATAACAACTACATAACTAGGTTACAAAATACAGACCCAGAGATGAATCCGAGCCAATCGATTGCTTCTTACCGCTAAGGGCTAACCGTTTGTCAGCAGACAGAGCATGTCCTCAATTAGCCGATAGCAACAGTAGTTGCTAAACCGCGCGAACACAACATCACATTACGCGGCCGGCATCACCTCCGTGCCCGGAGCACTTGGCGTGAGAGTGTTGCAGTGACCGTGACCATTTAAGCAACGTCCCAAAGAGAGTTCCGCTTTCCTGTCGAAACATCGAAAATATGATTTCATCGTCGAACTAGAATGTCTTTCGAATGAGTTTTGTTAAAAGTCCATTAGTCCGATAACTTTAACGGCACTCCCGAAGCAAACGTGCGACGCGACGAACCGATTACGGTTCGTTCACTTTCAATTAAATCGGCGGACGAAGGTACGTTAGCTTCCCCGTCGGATTTTACACGAAGAAAACGATTTTACTCAATATCTAAAAATTTATCTACATATATCATTCAGATAATCCGAAAATTTTTAGATACTTGAGAAAAACCGTTTTTTTCGTATACCCATCTTCTGGATACTGAGTCCTCTCACCACATCAAGTTGTACCCGTGAGAAGGAAAATATCATCTGAAAAATGTAATATACAGCTATTATCTATATTACTATGCAATTATCGATTGATTTTTAGAAATGAATATCAAACACATGTCAATTTGTCACCATTGCAAAATAAATTCAGAGTTTATAAAAGGACTGAATCTCTGAATTACGATATCTGTAAGATATAATTAGAGTCAATGGAATGAGCTAGAAATTAACAAAAAAAAAAAGAAATATTTCTTTATTACCGACAAACAGTTCCAAAGTTACGCTTAATTTCTTCATATCATATCACGAAAGATGCACTAAAACGAAAAATTAATTAAATTATTAATTACGAAAATTAAATTAATTGTTAAAATAGGAATCGCATAAATTGTATTATTTCTATAAATGTGTGTTATTTGCATGAAGGTGCAACGTAGCTTTTTATGACTCGTGTGATACCATTCGAAGAATAATCGAAAATTATGCTAAAGCGAGACAAAAATATTACATTTAACAAAAATAATTGTCGTCCGTAATTATTGCGAAATAGTAATAAATTTTATTTTTTCATTTTGATTCTTTTATGAATGTTAATTGTACGTGCTAGTATAATGTTTCATATTATCTAGCATTTGTTGCAATTTGAAAAAGAAATAAAGAAGAGCGGCAGAGTTACCTACTTGTACGAGCTTCGGTAATAGAATGACTGCGTATGGTAACTTCGCATAAACGTGACGCGCCACCCGCCCTTCCGCACCAAAATAATCCCCAAGATTACGCGCCGATCATCTAACTGTCGAAATATTAACGTATATTACAAAATCAGTAAAATAATTTAGTCGTTACATTTTTATGATTCTTCGATGAATAGGCTTTATTGCACATGATCTTTGCTTTATTTCTTGAATTCGTTACGCACACAATTTATCTATATCTTAGATTTAAATTTAATTATTAAATTAATAAATTAATAAATTTAATAATTTATTATATTACAATAAGCGAATTAATTTGTAATAACTTATTTTTAATCTGCGCAATGTACGCAATATTTTTAACAAAAGATTAACGCATTTTACTTTTGAATCGTAATCCGATAATTTAATAAACTTATGCATTGTATGCATAAATTTCAATCCGAAAATAGAGAGTGATATATAAAGTCGATGTGCTATCACTCATGATCATTAAAGAGTATCGCTCTAAATGTGATAATTCGTAATTTCTAATTTATTATTTCGATGCCTACTTCGAGCGCGATAGTTTAATTATATACGAACGACAGTCGCATGTTCACGAGTCGAAAATTATGAGCACTGATCAATTTACGTTCGTAGATATATAATTTTCGTGGATTAATGCGAAACGCGGATTGTTTCGTACAACGTATATCTCGTTCCGAGGTCACCGAGCGAATGCCGAAGTGACGACGTATAGTCAACCACGCCGAGCGGCATGTTCCCCCACCCCTCGTTATTTAGATACTATTGTGTATGAAAAATATTCACGGTTTATTCATTTATTCATATTTTACATGATTTTTATAAATGGATATCGCCGTACATTTTGCGCTTTGCTTTATGGCATATCTGACACTAGTTTAATCCTACTATTACTTGCGCAGTTTTTTTTACAAACATAATTGATAATTATTCGTGTATGTGAGGTATTTTTGATATTCTAACGATACGTTATGTCTCAATTTACATTTTTAAATGATTTATACTTAAATAAAGATTGATAATATTTTTATACATCCTTTATAAAGATATATGAAAATTTTCTTAATGTGTATTGCAAAACAATTTGCACTCAATATAGCTTAGATTAAAAATATTTAATATCTTGTTAATCATTATTTAATTTTTCAACTAAAAAATTAATTGACACTACTGTTGCTGCAAATTATTCTGTGTTTCAATTTTTTAAACTTACGTATAATACCGATCATGACTCGATATAACTGTTACGACTTATTTAAAATAAAAAATAGAAATTATATTCGGGAAACTTATTTATAACGCACACTTTATTTAAAATAATAAATACTAAACTCTTATATAATAACTCTTATATTTTTATTTAAAATATATACTTTAAATAACTTTATTTAACCTTTACGTATCTTAGTTTTGTGCACGTTTATTATTATATACACGTTGAATTATTCTGAATTATTCTGAATTTTTATCACTTTTACAAATATACAGAATTATCAAAAGATTTTTACGTATATTTTGAAATCTTTAGAAAATATTTATAAATTTTTATTTATTAATTTATAATATAATATATATAAATTTGTATATGCTCCTTATAAAAATACATCATGCTTCTGATGGAAATAAATTGAAATCGCTAACATCACTGAAATAAATTTATCATTTCAACGATTTCGGATTTATTTCTATCAGGAGTACCGAAAAAATGGATATTGTTGTGTAGTTTACATCCACTTCTTCTAAGGGCAATAGTACGCGGTGTTATAGGAAAAAGGCCCTCATGTCCTCTCTCATGTTTTTTTCTAGTTACAGGCTGCTCTCTAAAAAAAAGATGTCTTCAGCGCCACCTGGAGTGTCACAAAAGTCACACTATCGCAATTGGGGATCTCATGGTTTACGTTTTGCCGCCAAATTATTGCGCTTTGTTGATTTTGTTGAATTGAGAACGAGAAAAACGAAAAATTTAATCTTGTAGACTTGTCAGCTTATATCTATTGATTACGCGTATACTGGAAGATAACACGTGTTTGCAAGATGACGTGTATGTATGCATGAGAAATTAATACACTGTTATTGAATTCTTTCGATTACATGTCTTGTTGTATCTTTAATATTTTTAGTAAAATAAATGTATATTTAGATTTTCTTTTTGGAAGACAAAAAAGGTATAAAACATAAATTTTGTATACTGAAATGCAGGAAATTTTTGCAGAATTAAAGAAATTTCTTTATTTTGCTAAATTATAGGTTGGTTTTTTTTATCGCTGAACGTATTATATAAATTATTCTGATCGAAATTATTCAATTATTCTTTAGATTTCTTTTGTGTTTTTTATAAAAAATAGAATAATTCCAACCGAAATTTATTCCGACTTGTTCCATGAAAGACTCATGGTCACTAATTGCATTAGAACTTTCCTTTTCACTTTCGTCAATTTTCATCTAATTTATATCTGTTTTACTTTAAGTAACACTTACTTACTTTAAGTAAGTAATATATACCATTTGGTATATATTAGTTATAAAAAACAGATCCAATGATTGCTTTTTAACAGAAGACAAATGATACATTAACTATGTTCAGCAAAGAAAATAGTTTTGTAATAATTGTAAAATATTAATGTTGCCAATCTTAAACAAGCATGATTAATTCACTGTGTTACACTATGTCTTTTGCTGGAAAATCTTTTATATAAAATTTTTTTATTCTAGCGGTTGAAATAAGAGATTGGACACCTGAATACTATGTCTCAAATCAGTCAAATTGTCAGAAGATTTTAGAAAGTGAGAATATACTGACGAAAATACCTTTATTAAATAATACTCAATTGCATGACATCAAAGACAAAGAGTTGGTGAGATTCCGAGGGATGATTCAGGACATGTACGATCCTGAGTATTATTTGAAGCAATACGAAGTGAAGAACACAAATACTGGAGAGAATAACATCAGATGTGGAATGTACATAGATGCAGCTCAATGTCTGGTAAATTATTTCTGTTTTATTTTCCTTCTACATATCCTTTCGTAGAACTATTTTATGACTCTGTAGAGATGTTGCATTAGGTGTTTTTTTAGCTAAGTTCTTGTACTGTTGTCATCTTTCTTTCTTTTTTCTCAATGTTGGAGAGAAAAAGAGAAAAGATGAACTTTGCAAGAAATTCAGCTGAAAAAAGGCCTATTAAAAAAGGCCTCTGTTCCCATATGAGCAGTGGATATGAAACAGGGTCTAAAAAAATATGCAGTTCAGGTGTGGGATGCTTTGAGAACAGCTTATCTCATGTATAATACTGCATACATTATTACTAGGATGTAAGATTATTCATAGATGTAATAAGAATCTGTTATGCATTTTTATGAATTGAAGCATCGCTTCCTCTGTAAAATAACAAATTGAAAAGAAATTTTGATAAAATTGAAGAAAGATGCTGATATATTAAATTCTTTCTATCTGAAACTAAGATCAGAAAAGTGCAGTTTACACTTAGTATGTCTACGATATTTTTATATAATGTAAGTAATTTATTAACTTTTATTTTGGATACAGCCGCACGAAATAGTTTTGTTATATTCCAAGAATAATCAAACTTCGGGAAGGCAAACTTATGTAGTGATCTCTATACCTGGATTAAATGATTGGGCAAAGGAAGAGAGCATGGCTACACAGACATCTTGTACAATGACACACAATAACAGTACCAATAAAAGGAGTCTAGATGATAACGACTTAGAGGAAATGGACTGTTCGGAACCTGTTACGAAAAAAGAGAAAGTCTCTGCAGATAATAATGATGTAAATATGACCGATGCTGAAGGCAGTGCAAAAGTTCAAAGCGTGTTATCAGAAGATCATATATTGAACTTTCCGATACCAATTGATGGTGGAAAAACTTGTATAGTAAAGGTAAATTATATGATGTTTTTAAAAAAACATAATACACATTTCTTTTTAATTGATGTTATTATAATGTATGTATTCTTTAGATTTACAATGAGACCGTCTTAAAATTGAACCAAGTTATAGATATAATAGGATTTATATCGTTGGATCCATTATTAAATACAATTCAAAGTTCCGATGATGAGATGAATGAAGCTGAAATACAAACTCATAATCCACCAGCTTCTCTAGTACCTCGATTACACGCAGTAAAAATAATTGAACTTACAAAATCTAAAATTATAAATGCTCCAGAAATTTTATCTAAAGCACAGCTCATCAGAGGTGATTTGCACATAATATTGAGTCAGTTGCTGTTTGGAGATACTTTAGCTGCGGATTACATGATATCCCACTTGCTTTCTATGGTGTAGGCATTTTATTTTAATATATTTATAATATATTTATATAAGAAATATGCGTACATTTAAAAATATGCATTTATAGAAATATTTGTCATGTTATATTTTATGATATTTTTAGGTATCTGAGAAAAGAATCGTTTAATCTCTTTACATATCCGCTGAATATAACGAATTTCCCAGCGAATAAAACTTTTCCGAAGGAGTTTTATAACTTTTTAAAATTATTTGTAAAGAAAAGCCACTTTTTGGAAATTACTTTGGAGAATTTGAATGAACTAGCTTTAATTCCGAAGTAAGTTTATTTTATTGAATATCCGTATGTCAGAATAAATTCGCATTGTTTATTTTTAGGAAGGACTATGAATGTAATAGACTAACAAGTGGTATTCTCCAACTAAGCGATAATACGCACCTTATATTAGACGAGACAGGCTTAAACTCTGGTACACTTACTGCAACTGGCAGGGAGAATTATCAAGCTCTCTCCGATTTACTTATGTTTCAAAAACTAAAATACGACTTCCAGTTTTATACAATAGAATACGAAACAGATATTCCAATTCTTATCTTTTCTGATGTAAAATCGTTTGTTCCTGTAAGTATTTATTTACAGCATAAAAAATATGCTTTTTCTATGAATATTAATTAAATGTTTATTTATAGTGTCCTACGCAAGTTGTTTTAAATGTTGATGCAGAAACAGAAAATTTATATAGTCAAGTAACTGAAGCTGCACATCAGTATTTGAAAGACGATAATCGATTAGTTAATATTCGGCAATACATAGAAACTTTGAAGAATACAAGGCCCTTCAATCTTACCGAAGGAATAACAAAAGTATATTATATTTTGATTTTCGACACTAGCATCTAATAATACATTCATCACTCAGTTTATTTTAATTCAATATATAATTTCTTTATTTTATTCAGATCATTCAAAAAGATTTTGTGAAGTTGCTTAGAGAACACAGGAATCATATAACTAAAGACAATCTAAACGCAATGGTGATTTTCGCCAAAGTTATGGCCTTATCTTACGGACAAACAACGCTAGATATAGACTGCTGGAAGAACGTTGTGCAATTGGAAACGGAAAGAATGAGTAGATTGCTACAACACAGAAGGTAATCGAACCCAGAAAAGAATCATAATACTAAATGTACATCACATAATACTAACACAAATATTTATTTCCCATTTTTCATAAATATCTCATTAGAAATGTAAAAATTATATACTATTATATATATATATATATATATATATATATATATATATATATATACATTTTTATATTGTTAATTACTTTTTATATTAAATAGGACGGAAGTTTAAGATTCAATTTGTATTTACACAGGCAAAGATCACATGATTATACCTTGGCAAATAAATATTTACAATTAAGTATCATGCGCTTTAGAGTGTTTAGCATGTATATCGGCTATAATCCATTTCGTAAATTCTAAAGTTTAGACGTACATCTTCCTTTATTTAAGTCAAAATGGAACTAGCATATATATCGTCTCTATCCATTTCTTTGAAAATATTTCCCAGTAGAAATATTTCCAAAAATTGTATTCTTTCCATGTTTTAAATGTGAAACGATTGTGTACATGTATATATTTATGGTGCATGTATGTGCAGAAATTTATTGAACATTGGAAGCTTAAAGCAATTGGAGTAATTCACGTATTTGTAAATTTATTTCTTATTCTCTTCTATAGATTTATTTCTAGATGAACAAATATTATAATAAATGATAAATATGTTTAATGATTCTTTAAATTGCAATCTAGCTTGTTCCTCGATTGTCATACTTCTCTTTAAAGACTAGTTAAGGATAGCTCCTCAATTTAAAAATCTCTGTCTTCATCTATTCAATATATTTCAATACATACATCTTCAAAAATTAATAAACTTATTACTTCGCGCAGGAATATATTTCCATGCTTTAATAATTATGCTATCTGTTTCTAAACTCGAAGTCTATTGTAAATTATTTATGTTCGAAAATTAGAAAAGAGTAAAATCTATTAAGTATTACTCTTATAACTCAAAAATACTAGAGTATAAAAAGTAATCCTTATACAATTTTGGAGCTTTCGTGATTCAAACATAAATAATTTTGTAACTAAATTATTCTCTAACATAATTATTTGTATTTACTCATTTCTTTCTCGATGTTACCAAAGAAAATAAGTAATGTAAAAATTAAGTACAGCAAAGTTTGCATGGCAAAATTTCGAAAGTAGTTACATTACGTTTGGAAATATTTTGTATCATACTTATAATATTTCCTAAATAGCAAGGTGACATTTTATTTTTTAAGAATATTTTATTAACATTAAAGATAATTAAGATGTTATTTGACGTTACCTTGCTACTTGGATTGTTTTTTTACTACATTTATTCTCAGTTTTTTTTCCCTCTAATGTCTAAACGCATTGTTATCATTTTGTATGCTACAGTTAGAAACCATATTCCTGTGTCATCTTACGCACGCGTGTGTCCTGTTTCATCGAGATACGCATTGTCAAGGACTCTCTCAACAGCGCTCATATCTTTAATCCTGCTGAGTCTTTCTTCACGTTCCCTTTGGACACGTTCTAATCCTTTTTTAGCGGCTTGAGCGTACCTCTTGGAAAGCGCGACTTCTCCCTTTGCTCCTGGAATGTGGCCTGTATAACCGACAATTGGTGGTCTTTCTGGGGAGACATGATAATCTGGAAATAACAATAACAATAATGCATCGGTTTTTGTAACTTCATGCTTTGCTTTCAGTTTCAATAGAACTTAAAGTTTTTATTGTAGCAAGGACATTTTTGCTGCGAAAATTTTTATTTATGTATTAAGTTTTTTAAGATAAATGTTCGTTAATTTCTTATTATGTACATTTAGTATTATCTTTTTAATTTTATATTTTGTATTTTAATATCTTGAAATAAATGATTAAACAATTGTATTGGAATAACATATCTGTCATTGCTATATTAAATTTGAATAACAAATAATGCGAGTATGAAGTACCATAGGTCCTTCTGTCTTTGTCATGACCGTGATCGATCTCAATGTCCACATTGTCGGTTCTCGCTCGAGACAGAAGATTTCTCGGATCTGTCCGCTCGGCATGAGCTCTCATCGCATCTCGTTGCGCTCTCAGTTTCATTTGTGCCTCGTGCCATTCTTTGGCACCAGCTTCCACAGCTCTCATAAAGGATAGACCAAACCTATTGTTGAAGCCAGGAATATATCCTGTGATAAATCAGAGAATAACGTCAAATATAAATCTCTTCACGGAGGTATGCATTGTATAAGATATAAATGCGTCGATTTTTTTTATTTTTATATTAATATCAAGATAAGAAAAAATACATTTCTTAGGGTCAGTTGTTCCACTTTCGAATAAATTATGGTAATTTATCCAATAGATAAAAGAAAGTGGAAGAGAGAGAGAGAGAGAGAGAGAGAGAGAGAGAACGAGATCGAGTAAGCTGAAATTTATCGAAAAAGATAGAACAACTCAGCCTTAAAAGAATTTTTGTAAGTTAATTTTGCAAATTAATTCTTAAGAGAGACTTCATATAGTAATATACATTTAATTAGAGAAAAAAAAATATAAAACGTCATTCATATTTTGAAAAAATATATGATAAAATTTAAAGTATGAATTTTCATATATACATAACTTTTTTATACAGTTTTTGCACATATTAATTTTATTGATAGCTTTTTATATGCAGATTTTATAGTGTTATCAAAATATTATCAAAAACAATTGCAATTTTATTAATCCTAGGACCGAAATTGGAAACAATTATTTGAATATAGATAATGCTATATTTTTTTTAATAAATAATAAATAAAGAAAATTAAATTAAATTCTCCATATTTTTATAATAATTGATCATTTTTATAATAATTTAATCGCTCTTTATCAATAGCAGTAATAATATTCACGTAAAATAATTATTTTTGTAATCGTGTATTTCTGTAGCACGTTTTGAATTTTCCGCCTAATCAGAGAACGAATCGCCAGAACAAATAAGATAATAAAAAGATTTCATGTATTGCTTAATAATATACACATTTATTAATAATACACGGAATTTTTACGCGTTCAATATATTGCCTTTCGATTGTAGGTTTGATTTTCAAATTCATCTCAATTAGTCGTTAATTGACTTGCATCATATCGTACTGAAGTTGGCAATACTTTCAAATTTTCAGTAGGAAAATGTTATGCGATTGCAGATGTGGGATCATGATGGAAGGATTACATGAGGTTTATTCGCGTCGCATGTTCCAGCATGCTCCAATGTTGCTATAGCTTCGACATTTCATTTTGTGCGCGTTAGAGCGAATAAATGGTAGGAGCATTTTAGAGCATGTTAGAACAAATCTATGATGTGCTTAGTTTGCAAGCGTCTCCTTCTAAAATTAGCGCTCTCTGTCGTTTCTTTGCTTCTTGTTGCGCAAAGCCTACAACTGTAAAACGCGAAACAAAAGTAGGCGTAGTTTGGCCAAACTGAACACACCATGTAATCCTTCCATCATGCGTGAGACGGTTTGACGAATTATGCAGTGCAGTGTCATGACAGTAAAATGTTTAATTGGTGAATATGGTTGTAATTAATCCGATCTTGTTAACTATGTGGCATAAAATCGGCGTATCGTTGATCTTTTAAGATGCATAATTCGCGAGATTTTTTCGATCGAATCGGAATCGACGATCGAACGACATTTGCAAATGGCGTTTACGGCATCCTACGTGGATACATTCATTTTCTCAGTCGACACTAATTAATTAAAGCAATGTAACATTTATGTTGTAATTTTGCATTAAATAACAAATATAACAATTAGTTACCATTGTTGCGTGTGAAATGAGTTAGTTTTTGATTCTTGTTCTAGACTTAACTGCAAAAAAATTTTGCATTTTCTTTCTCACTTTAGCCAAATATTAAGCGTATACCTCTTTCACTTAAAATTCCAAAAGTGCATATATTAATTTTGCTATAGAAAACAGTTCATACAACACAAATAATTCTGCATATAAAAAAGTAAGAATTAAGGTAAAGATATAAAAAAAAATCAATAATTTACAAGATAATTTTTTTGACACATATTAACATAAAATATTCGTAAACAATTAATTTTTATATAATCGTTTTCACTTTTATGAACAAAATACTGAAGTGATTTCCAATTGGAGTAAAGGAAATATATAATTGCTTTAAAAGAAATACGTAGGCAAAGTGGATAATTTTTCAAGTAAGCAATTATACAATTATTAATTTATAATTATATAATTATTTTAAGTATGCTATTATAATGTTTTCTTTCTGTTAAGGTATGCAAATAGACCTCTTACAACATAGTTGTTATGTTACTTTTAGTAGTTTTAATTGGTACCAACTGGGTTGTTCTAGCTCTACGTATATTTACACTATATACGAATTTATAATAATGTATTCATCATTTATTACAATGTATCGTAATAAGATCGCTACAATAGGCGACGATAACAGGCTTAAAAACCGCGATTATGTGCTCTTTGTGTCAACAGGTGCGACGTTCCGCCACAATGAATGGCGTGAATTTAGGCAGGCGTTCCGCGAATGGTTAGTTTTTCCGTCATAGTGATACTAGTGATATATGTCGTAGTGATACCAATGATAAGTGAAAAATTATAGAAAAAGTGATTGTGTCTTGTTTGCCACGGTGAGAAGAGGAGAGGAGGAGGAGGCCGGGGAGGCATCGGGCGACGGCGGGGCAACCGTGGGTAAGCATTTATGATTCACTTAAAAAATTATTATTATCTATGAAGTGTAGTTTTTCTATTAAGTATTTATTTAGAGATAATCATTTTATAAAACGTTATTAATTTTTTAGGCAATATTTAATATTTGGTAATATATTTATATTTTACAGATTTTTATTATATACTTCAACCTCCGCTGCTGCGCATCGTACTGGTGAGCGTTTGATTATTTTATGTCACTTTTGAAGCAATTAATTTGAGGAGAAAGATGTGAAAGTGTTTTCCCGATGATTAAATATATATAAAAACACAAATTTGCACTGGAAACAAAAAAGAAGGTAATTTATATAATATATGTGTATTTTTAAGATATAGTTAGTTCTGCGCGCGATGCAATACGCCAACTGCTAATTACAACGATTTAGGTCGCTTAGCGCGATGCTCAGTAATAGTAATCACGTGTATTGAAGGTCGTATCGAAGCAATTCTACGTCGATAGTTTGAAGCGATAAAATAAGGATCTTAATCGCGATTTCTATTTTGGATTGTTATTAAATCATAGTTCTTTTGTAGCGGGGAAAAAATGTAAAATCATTTACGTGCAATGTATCCTAAATTTCCAAATTTCCTAATTAAATATTTTAACAATTAAAATGTAAAATTTAATTTTTGCCGAAATATATATAGCCTAAGTGAGTAAAAAGGAAAATATTTTTATTTATTTTTCATTTTGAAAGCTTAATTTCAGAACTTTTTATCAACTTTTAATCACAAAATTTTGATAAATGTTTTGAAATGAAGCTTTTGAAATGTAAACACAAATAAAAATATTTTTCTTTTTAATTGTAATTTACAAAGACTTTTAGATTTCGGTAAAAATTAAATTTTACATTTTAATTATTAAAATATTTAATATCATTTTATTAACACAAGAGTAATAATATATAAATCTCAATTTTAACAACTTTTTTTTAAATTTAATTAAAAGTGATTAAAAGATAAATATTTAAAGGGTCTTTTTATCTATTTTAAAGGTATCCTGTCTTACCGGTATATCCTAGAATATACGGAGGTGCCTTGTATGATCCAGCTTCGTTAGGCCAATCTCTTCTGATTTCTTTATCCTGAAGAGTTGGTAACTCGGCTTCTCTACCAGATTTTGGTCTATATGGTCCAGTTTTAAGAATCTTCTTTTCTAATAATTCCTGACAATACAAAATTAAACTTAACTGTGCAACTTGATTATTCGTAATATTTTGCGAGTATAAACAATTTTTTTGTTCAAATTTCTCTATACATCTTCCTTATTTTGACAATTTAATTCAAATTAATAATTTAATTCAAAATAATAATTCAATAATTTCAATTAAATCATTTCTATTATAATCTTTTGATAATATTTTGATTCTACGATTATTATATAATCTTTTTTACTCAAAATCTTTTTTTCTCTATAAATAAGTACATCTCTCTCTCATTTTGAAAATTTAATTTATTTTTTCCGGTTTTTTTGATATTTTCTTTTCTTACCTTCATTATTTCCTCTGTACTCGCTCCGAATCTCTTTCCAACGCGAAATTTGAGGGTGGGACAATGACCCGTGTACCTAAAAGTATATGTAATTTGTAGTAAAGGTAGCACAGTATGAATTTTTAAAACATAAATTTAGACTGTAATGTAATGACTGAACTGCGTTCCTCAAAACTCTCTTAAAGAAATTGAATTTTTCTTAGTAAGAAATCGTTTAGTATTATGTTACATTGTTTCACTATTGTGACAGAGCATTTACGACAAATCAACTATGTAATGTTTGATGCAAGATTTTTTGATCAATTTGCAGTCTATTTTTCCATGACTAAAACATGATAAAGAAAGAAAGTGGACGACAATGTAGCGTGCAAAATTATGACCTTATGTGAACACTGAATATGTTATAACCATTTTTATGTCTAGTGAAACGTATCTAATACCTTACAATTAAATATCTTATGTGATATATCATCATATAGGAGTTTCTTCGTTAGAATCTATACTCATGGTTATGTTGCTACTTACTACGATGGTGTAAGATACAATAAAATATACATATATATTCCGAGAAAAAAAATACTTGCACGCGAGGTATACTTGCCCACTTGTAACTTCTGTATTAAGTATACCGTAAATAATTAAAATAGCATGGTTCAGAAGAATCGAGATCAGTGAATCTTAAGATGAAGGACGTGGACTATACTGAGAAAAAAAATTGTTAACTTGATTAAATTAATTTTAGTTTATTTTTTGTTGAACAATGTTTGAATCAAATTTATATTACATATACATTATAAATGATTTAAATATATACATCTAACTAAAAAAATAAAGACTAATTTAGTTCACAAGTTGACAACTTTTTTCTTAGAATACAGGATAACATATATTTGTTAAAAGTATGTTTTAATTATTTCGTCACGAAACTTCTCAGAAACATTTTTCAGAAATATTTTTCAGAAAATATTTTTACGAGTTTTTTTAATTTTTATTTAATTCGAAATTTAGAAAAATATTTTCAGTTATTTGCTCTGCATTTAACATTTATTAACTGTAGACTGTGTGGACATCGCTTTAAATGCTTCTGAGAGAATGACACGATCACGGCCGATCCCTAAATAAAGTAATCGCAGAACCGTAAAAGCGGACTACCGGTGACCCAGTAAATGGAGCCTTCACTTTGTAGCGGTCACGGTGGGATAACCAGCTGAAGTCACTCCTACGGTTGTCACGAGTCTCGACTATTAAGATCTGCATAATAATAAATCGTATCTGGGTCGTTGAACCATCTTCCCGTGTCCATATCACAAGATCAGTGTCAAAAAAGTGAAGTCCCTAGTATCTAACAGATCGTTTGAAATATTATTGTTACAGGAAAAGGATGGTTTTACTAAAATATCTAAAATTTAGCTAAATACAGGTCTGAAAATGATTTTGTTGGACCATCAAAATCATTAGAATAGAATTTACTTCTCTTCAATATTAAGAAGGACATAATCTTATCTCATTCGTCCATCTATACTTTTATGGCGCGCAGAGTAATTAGAATACTCAAATTAGTTGCTAGAATGTCAAAACTTTTTGTATTTTTGCTTATTATACTTGAGATTACTATGTAATTATTCTAATAATCCAAAAATTATTTTCAGATCTGTGTCTAGCTAACTTTGTAGATACTTAGCAAAATTGTTTTTTTCCGTACAGATTTCTTCATATTTAAATGTACACGTTTACTTCTTTCTTATTGCATCTCCAATAACTGTTTCTTCTATCTCTTTTATAATTTAGAAATTATATATATTAGTAGTGTATATACTAATACTAGTAGTATAATACTTAATACTCTAAAGAAAAAGTTCAAGATTGTATATTAAATTCGAGATTATAGTTTTTAGAGACTTTCTTTCCGTTTTAAGATACAAGTGAAAACTAGATTTTTTCATGAAAAAGAAGTTCTCGATAACCAACTTGCTCGCTATCGGTCATTTCTTGTTATCCATTTTTGTTATAATGAGAAAGGTATAATAGCATAAATCTGATGGAAACAGTTAATTGGGGCGTTTCTATTTTTCTCAGACAGTGTTTTTTCTCTCGAGCAACTCATCCGTTTCGATCCGCGTCTTTTCTCACTCGGATCGATATTCCGGAGCTAAGGTAAATCATTATAAATAGTTCGAGGTGATTCGCCATACAGAAGGGTAGTTTTGCGCGTGATATAACTTTACAGTGGGGATGTGGGAGTGTAAATTGGCACGGTACCAACCGCGGTACCATTGCTTTCGAGGTCAATACTTCGGGTATGCACGCTTCCGGTGGGTCATCCGATGATCTAGTTTGAATGCGATATAATATGGAAATCGAGACACATATGCTACTTCGATTTTCTTGTTCGATGTCGTGCGATCAGTAAATATTGTGAATGCATAATGCATTTGATGCAATATAGGTACGTTATAAGAAAGGCCGCTGCGGTTGATTTTTCGCATATCATCATATGTACAGTATTAATTGGTATTCAAAATCCTAATTATATTACATTCAATATCAAAGATTATAGGTATGTGTGCATAAAAGAAAATCTTATTTTAAGTTTCATATATTAATTTTTATAATAATAATACATTCTACAAAAGCTTTTACACTATTTTAAATTTTATAAAAATTTTAAATAGATTAAACTGACTGACAACATCTTTAGAATATCTTCAATTTTCGAAAATCATAAATTTATTTATGATTTTTATATTAATCTCTCTCTCTAATTAAAAAATTCTAAACTTTGTTTTTATTAATCTGCATGATTTCAGAAATTTATCATAATTTTTATAATTGATATCTTATATCTCTAATTAATTATTTTCAAATTCGTAAATCAATTAATTAGTGTACAAAAATTAATTAATATATAATAATAAATACTTTGTAATCATTTGCAATATTTTATATATTATTTGTATATTTATTTTTATTTAAGTTTCAAGATACTATCATGTAGATAATTTCCAAATTTCCTAATGTCAAATTATTTAATATCATAGCCGATATCAACAGATTTTATCAATGTTTAAATACCGTTTCTGTTATATTCGACTGAAAATCGAATTGGTTAGAATTAGATCGTTTAGAATCGTTTGCGAAGAAAAAAATTTAGATTTGATCTCTGTGTAGAATAGGCCTGATTTCATTGAAAATCCTTCGATCAGATGTGGTTTTCCTTGTGGAATCAATTTCACGCTTTCTGCGTTTTTGTTAAGTTTATAAAGACTAAACGTTTTATTTATGTTTAGTTTTTATAAACATTTATTTAAAAACATTTATTATTATTCCCAGTAAATATAATTTTTAATGATATAGATATTTTATGTAAAATAAAATAAATTTTGGATTTGAAAGTAATCAAAGGAATAGCGCGAAAAATAAAAAGAGGATTGTGACAAACTATAATTTTTGTCATAATAAATTAAAAATAGGATTCCAATAGAATAATTATAAACATCAATTGAGATTTATCTAATTATTCCCATTAATTATTTATACTGCCGCTAATAAACACGGAGATTTTTTTCTGAATTTGGAATTTTATTGAACTTAATGCTCACAACTTAGTGTAATTGTAGTTTGTTGCTTATAGCCACTTATTCACGAACAAATAATGTATGTATGTATGTATGTATTAAATATTCTGTACATTTTATGCGTGTACAAAGTTATGGTACCGTTATCATACACATACAATCCAGCATAAAAACTAATTGTAAGATTTAAGCTTTCTTTAAAGAAGTAAAAAAAAATGATATCGTGGTGTATTTAATAATTCACGCGTAATTTAACAAAGTTTTTGCAATTACACATACAGACATATACAATTTTCGAGATTTAATTATAATCATCGTCTGTTTACGTTTTTAAATACAACATACAATCAAGAAATTTATATATTATTCATTATTATTTATATTATAACTGTATAATTTTTTCTTGAGAAACGTATTATTTCGCAAGTTTCATTTTCGTTTTTTATAACAATAAATAAATGAATATTTAGATGTATATTTTCATAATAACTTTCTACGATAAGTGAAATTATGTACATACATTTACATGAAAGATAGGACAGTTTATATATATTACACACACACACACACACACACACACACACAC
>Ga0157364_1002181_pt1 | contig 17887 bp, 8 predicted proteins | sample AttsexASBM2_FD_111476 | JGI IMG/M metagenome (GOLD analysis project Ga0157364, IMG submission 111476) | Fungus gardens microbial communities from leaf cutter ant in Ribeirão Preto, State of São Paulo, Brazil - Atta sexdens ASBM2 | ecosystem: Host-associated > Fungi > Mycelium > Unclassified ...
ATAGCAGCTGTCAGGCTAATTTTAGAAGGTAACTAATTATGTCACTACATTGATATGCTTGTATCTCTACCAATACTTGTCACTTTGAGATGTATCATATATCATTGGAAATGGATTGATGAGCACTTTCCAATGCAAGTTCAATCATGTGAATCTGTTCAGCTGTTCATGAGATATTAGCAGACAAAGCTTTTATAGCTACTGATGGCCTGATATCTCAGTCATTTGTTGTCACTTTTGTACATCCTACATATGTGTAGATAGCCCTCATTTGGGGCTTTCCAGCACCAATAGATTGTGTAAATCGGTCCACTGGTTGTGGAAATACAAGCTGAATGAAGTTTGTGACATCTTCTTTTTTATTTTCTATCCTGAGAACTAAGGTTAGGGTTTGGCATGAAATCATAGTCACACTGTCACAAGTCACATGGTAGCAATGGAAGGATGGAAAAGGTTTTAGAAAGATAATATCATATAGTATATTTAACATATATTGATTTTAAGGCAGACACATGGTTATTTAGGGTAGGCTAAAATAGTAGTAGTATGGACTATGGAGTTTTAGTATATAAGGTAGACAATCCTGTACAGAGTTTTCTATTGAGTTCTCTTATATTAAACTGTAATACAAGGTTTTTGTCTTATTGTCTAACTTTGAGTTGTAACATCTAACCTCTACTGCCAGACCCTGGACTTGTATACTACCTCTCTAGGAAACCTCTAAAATTGTTGCTAGTCACTTTCTGTCAAAATCAAGTACATTCTGCCTTTTCAGATAGTGTTTTAGGCATTTCTATACATGTTTCTGACTATCTATACACTATCATCCTAATAGTTAGCTTAGCATTGTTCTACTAGATTGCAATAAATAGTAGAGTATTTAGAACAGCAGCTGTTATAACTCAAGTCCTAGAGTTTGAACAAAAGAGAAAACTTGTATTATTTAACATAAGAGAACTCAGTAGAGTTCTTAGTATAGGTATATCTATTCTTTATATCTTTAGTACATGATTTGTGCATACTTTACATCTAGCCTACTTTGTTAGAGCAACTGGGTAAAAGAGTAAAACACTTCAAATCTCCAAAAAATTCCAAGTTTGTTGTCTAAAAAATACTAAACTATATATTTACTTTTAGAAAATTCTAAGAGAACAGAATGGGAATTTATAAAGATAACAACTACTCTATATAATAATAGGTTTATTCTAATATGTTAGAATTCTATTTACATAAGTAGGAAATAATGATACTTAAGTAATCAGAAACAGTTCAGAATAAAGAAACCAAATTGGAAAAGAGCTAGATATTAGAATCATAAATATTGGACTTTATTTTATTTTAGTTTCTTTTTTATTTAGGGTTAGGGTTTGAAGTGACATCATGGTCACAACTGTCACAAACAGTCATATGATGTGTAACATATGTCATAATCATAGTTACATGGTTATAATGAAAGAAGATAAAAAGTTCTAGTATGATAATATTATATGATATGTTTAACATATATTAACCTTAAGATAAACACCTAGTTATTTAGAGTAGGCTAAAGTAGTAGAGTACAGACTATGAGCCAGTAGTATATAAGATAGACAGTCTTGTACAGAGTTCTTTATTGAGTTCTCTTGTGTTAAACTCTAATACAAGGATTTTATCTTATTATTCTACTCTAAAGACTTTGAGTCATAACACCAGAGTACTTAGCAAGTACTTCTGGAGTATGGAAAAGTAGATGAGTAGATGATATGAGTAGACTTTGAAAGATTATATATGTAGCTTGAAAGAGTCTGGAGCATAGAAAAGCAAATAAGTATAGATGTAGAAAAGAATTATAGAATATAGATCAGCTGGAAAATGTAGAAGAGAAAAGTCTCAAAAGAGCTAGTTTCCTTATATACCTTAAATTGTTAAGACCTAGGCTCAAGAGTAAGAATGAAAGAATAACTTTGTATAAGATTTACATAAGAGAACTTAATAGAATTTCTAAGTACAATCTGTCTATCTTATATATACTAGGCTAATAGTCTATGTTATATTAAACCTAGCCCATTCTAAAGAGCATGTATTTATCTTAAGGTTAATATGTATAATATATATTATATAATGTTATTATTTTAGAACCTTCTATAATGTTTTTTTGTAACATATAATTATGTGACTGTAATTGTAACTGTGTCATATAACTTGTGATATTTTGTGATAGTCATATGTGACATCACACTAACCTTAATTCTGAGTCTAAAAATATGAAAATAGATGAAAATAGAAATAAAAAAGAAAAAAAATCAAGTTTACTATCTTTAGCTTTAACATAAATATTATAAGTTATATCAGTAAGAGTTATTATATATAATATTATTTCTTCTGTCATATCATATGATGTTGTGACTATAACTATTATATGTATGACTAACTTGTGACAGTTGTGACAGTCATGTGTAATATTATATTGTTCTTTCTTATTATCTTTAAAAAAGAAAAGAAAGAAAGAAAGAAAAGTTAAAGAAGAAATAAGAGATATTTTAATAGAATAAAAACAGAAAAGAAACAAGTCTACTATCCTTGAATTTGACAGCAGCCATCTCTAATAACTTGAGAAATACTAAACTATACACTTACCTCTAAAAAATTCTAAGAGAACAGAATAAGGATTTCTGTCAAGATTACAGAAAGTAGACTCAGTTTCTTTTTTATTTTTTTTCTCATTTTTATTTTATTTTATTTTTAGTTTATTTTTATTTTCTTCTATTTTTAGAACTCTGAAATTAAGGTTAGAAGTGATTGGTCACACTGTTACATCAGTCACATCTGATAGTGTGGTCACAACATTAATTATGGGACTTGAGAAAAAGGAGTAGAAGAAACAATGATGTTATATAGCATGTTTACCACATATTAACCTTATAATATCACATACTATCTGACATTTATACTCTTTCTATTCTAGTATAGATCACACTCCATTCCAATGAACTTGAGAACCAAATCTTATATTTCTTATCAATCTTATAGAGTTCCAAATGATAACTCCATAGTATCCAATAACCCAGAGTATGTACAGTGGTAGAGTAATATTAGATCTACACTTTCATACTTAAGAAACATTAGCTACCATATACTATTTCTTAGTCTGATAATTAACTTGGAATTTGTATTACACTTATTTCAACTCTTTTCCAAAGAACTTCTAATCTCTAGAAATATAGTTATATAATGTATAAGCTAGATACAATGTCATTTATTGAAGTCAAGACTGATTATTCATGTAGTATCACTTCTAATCTTTACTCTGCAATTGCTAAGTTAATTTCTTATTTTCTACTTTTTATGCTACATCTGTAGATATCTTTTGGTGAGTGTGAATTGCACCTAATATATAAATAATGCATGGTTTTTAGAGTAGGTTAGTATTAGTCTTATATAGACTGACTAGCTAGTATATGTAAGATAGATACTTTATATTAGAAATTCTATTAAGTTCTCTTTTATTAATCTAATACAAGATTCTTTTCTTGACTTATATTATATACTATCTAAACATATCTGATCTATTCAACTCCATCATGGATAATGCTTATCTAAGCTCCACTCTGCCCAAAATATCTATAGAAGTGGGTATCTTATTTTTAGTATATTCTATACTTATATTAGAGTTATTAATAATTGTTAAATACCACAGGTTTTGCATAGGGTTCTATTTAGGTAATAAATACTGTGAGCTTTTAGAGTGGTTTAAAGCTTGCTATATAAATTATATATATTGGAGGAATAGAATACATAGTAGCATAATATAGTATAAACAACTAACAACTACTTACCAATAATAATTCAAAACAAGATAATAGTATAAATCAACTTATATGAAAATTTTACATTGACTACCTAATTAGTTATATTACTGATTGCAGTATAAATGCTTATTAAGCAGAATGCTTTGCAACATTTTCCCTTACTTAAGATATTAGTGTTACAAACTCAAGTCCTTAGAGTGAGACAAGTAAATAAATCTTATATTGGGTTAATACAAGAGAACTCGATAGAGAACTCTGTACAGAAATGTCTACCTTATATACTAAACAATAATGGTCCATGCTACTACTTCTCTAGCCTACCCTAAAGACTATATGTTTATTTCAAGGCTAATATATATAAGACATATTATTATGATATTATCCTTCCAGAACCTTCTATATCCTTCTGTATGACATTGTGACTTGTGACTGTGTCATCTGATGTGACAGATATGTGACAGTATGATTGTAATATCACTTCTAATTCTAACTCTAAGTTTAAAATAGAAAAAAGAAATATTAAATAAAAAAGCTAGCATTTAGACTTTGCATGTCTGACAATCAGTTGTTAAGTAACAAAGATATGAGTAAATAGACTTAGAATATTTCTAAGCCAAAAGATGAATGGAAACAAATAAATAAGACTTGACTAAGATTTTTAGTCAATATATTAGCAGAATTATTTTTCCTATCAACATAATATAGTTTAATTTGTTTGCCCTTAATTAAATCTCTTATATAGTGATAATAGATATTAATGTGTTTGAAGTACTTCTTGTTAGACATAGTTTATATCTTATTTGTTATAAGACAAGAGTGTGGACAGACTTTGGCTAAGGTTAGGGTTAGCTGGACAAAGATAGTTAGTATTATGATTAATCTATAACAGATGGAGAACACGTGACCTGGAAGTCATATGACAGAGGCTAGAACAGTCTGGAAGAACTAACGGTCTAGAAAGATCAGAAAGAGTCTAGATAGGAGTTAGGGTTAGGAGTGACATTAAGAGACATAAGTTCCTCATAGTGAACACATGGTGTGCACATGTACAGCAGAGATTAAAGGTATGACGTCAGGGCACATGTAGGAAACATGGTAGCCTTAAGAAAAACACATGTGGATGAGTAATAGGACATGAGGAAGAGGCATGGACATAAGGGCTGGTTAATATTGTTATAGCATGGACCAGGAGCCATGTATATATATAGTAGATAATATAGTGAGGGCTCCTTGTCAAGTTTTCTTGTAATCCCACTACTAAATAGCCTATTGAGAGCTTTTGCTGAAGTAAGCAAACTATGAGTGCCATTCTGGCGAGTGGTTGCTACAACATTATTATCTAAGATCTAGTAGAGTATCTTAGAAGCCCTAAAATAGACTTTTATGCATTATTCAAGAATATAGAAAGTGGATCAGAATAACCTTCAGCTTTAGCTTGTGTGCTATGTATTTATAAGTCATACAGATTGCATATTTTGGATTGAGACATAGGAACTTTGGAGGATGGAAAACCACTAGAAGGTGGCAAAGTATATTATTGCTAATACTAGAAGAGGGGTGCTAGTTTTAGTTGATTTTCAGGATAACTACTATAGTGTAGACTACCAGATTATATACTAGTTAGTATACCTAGAGTAGCTATCTGGAATGTAACTACTAAGCAAGTTACTCTAATTTCTAGTGATCTTCAGATGTTAAGAAATGAAGGTCTATAAAGTTAACTTAGACTAGCAAGAATATCCAGGGTGAAATGGATAGGTGTGATCTATACTGGAAAAAGTTGAAAAGTACAAATAAGGGGTAAAAGGTTATTTGTGAGTTGAAATAGATATAGTTGGAAGATATGATGTGATATTTCTCTTGTATAGAATTAGATCTTTAGAAAAGTGAACTAAGATTACTACTATAAAAATGAGAAGTCAGAAGATTAAAACCAACCTTATTAAGGAGACTTCTTATTTAAATAAGTTGATGGTTACAATTGGAAAGAATTATATACTCAGTTTTAATTAAAAATAAGACTACTGTTATTTGTTGGTGACTTATTCAGGATGTTACTCTATAAGCCATGAGGATAAAGTAATCAGTCACAAATTTATGAGATTCTAGATTTTGTATCTAATTTCAGTCAAAGTGTGTTATAATAAACTTATTGCTAAGTTTGTTATAGATTATTTGATACTTATAGATATTAAGCAAGTATTTACAGAGATGTAATTTAGCTTAATAATATTTATTTGAGGGATTTAACATCTACTAAGCAAGATTGACTATAATAAATTCCATATTGGAATATAATCTAATTATTAGATATATTAGAGATCTGACCAATTGATGATACTTTTGATGAAAACTGGGATTATACTGCTTATTATTAGGTTTAAACACATAGCTCAATAGTAGTGGAGTACTTGTTAGATTAGTTGTTATATTAAAGTATACTAGAACTTTGTCTAAGTACTTAGATTGGTCTATAAAGATCTTCTGATTCTTATAATTATAATTTATATACATTTTAAGAAACTTTTTGGTTTTTTTAAAGTCACAACATTTCCATTTCATTATAAATTTTTACTTCAACTCTAAGAGAAGTAGGAAATTTTTAAATCTATAAAATAGATATTATTAATATAAAAGATTGCTATAACAAACTTTCTAATCTTTTTATTAATAAAGTAGTATACACTAGTATTAAATTTATATTATTTAAATTCTAGGGCTAAAAGAACATTGATTTAGTCATAGTCTAATACCAAGATAAATATCTTCCTTAAGGCTATATAATGCTTTGCAAAATTACCAAACTTTCTTTTCTTTACTAGATAGCCTAAAACTTTCAGACTGCTTTATATAGATTTTCTCATTTAGATCACTATATAAGTAGGTAGTTTTTATATTAATGTTATAAATATCCCAATGTTTAAGGGCAGCAACAGCTAGGAATAGATGTCCCATCTCATAGTAGACAACTGAAGAGAATAATTTGTCAAAGTTAATTTCTTTAATCTGAGAAAATTCTTTTACAATAAGTTGAGATCTATAATGGTTATTAAACTTAATGTTGAATACTCAGTATTCTTGATTGTCAGATTTAGGAATAGTAAACTTGTTTCTTTTCTACTTTTATTCCATTATTTAAGTTTTACTTATTTTTTTTGATTTTTCTTTCTAAACTTAGCAAAAAAAGAACAATGTGATATTATACATGGCTATCACAACTGTCAAAATTTGGTCACACATGTAACAGTCACAGTCATGATAACATGTGATACAAGAGAAAGATGATGTTATATATCTTATGATAAGATTGTTTTTAAATATATGATTTATAACATTTAGAATAAGCTAGATATAAAGTATATACAGACTATGTACTAGAGATACATAGGGTAGACTCATCTGTACTAAGAACTCTACTGAGTTCTCTTATGTTGACTAATATAAGGTTTTTCTTAGATTCTATTACTTGAGTTTAAGTTATAACATTGATTGCTTTCTATTTTTTAGGAAGATTTACAACTTCATAGATATTTCTGTCCTTGAGTGATTTCAGCTCTTTAAGACAGCTCTTTAAGATAGGACTCAAGCTACTTCTTTTGAATGTTAGTTAGCAATTTAGTAATATTTCCAAGGTTTTTAGGAATTGAATGAAATTCTACTATATGTTATACTAAGAGAAAGTGAATTTGATTTACTCTCCCTTCTTTTGCAAGGTGTGCAAAGTAGCTGATGATAGCTGGCTTAGCTAATTCACTTGCAAGAGATGAAGTGTTTATTCTATCTCTATTGTTATCAACAATAAAATGTTAGTCTTCTCACTAAATATTATATGGAATCTTATTCATTTTAACAATGTTATTATATGAGTTATGAAATTAACTCTGTTTATCCTTATAATTCTAGACAGCAGATTATTAGAGAATTTTTGTACATTCTGATGTATTCTTCATAATTCTTGGCAAGTATTTTCATGCTTATCATATGTTATATTAATGTTGAGAAATCTCTCTCTTGGTTGTTATAAAGAACTTTATAGGATATTGGTAGCATATTTCCATTCCCATAGATATTTCTTTTTCTGAAGAGTATCTGAGTTTAATATCTAGATCTTCTCAATTTAGAATCTTCTTATAGTGTCTACAGAGTAGGTTGTGAAGATCATTGAATGCTGAGAGGTCATATTATAATATTAGAGTCAATATCATCAACCTTATCAACCTCTACTATAGGCTTTCTAGGTACTGGAGGAGGTGAGGGAGATAAAGACTTATGAGAAAGAGAAAGTAAAAGAGAACAAGGAGAAGAATTGTTTTAAATAGAAGAAATAGGTGTGTATATAATGTATAATGGAGCAGGTCCATCTTTATCAAGAGGTCCAGATACTGACAACTCTGTCTCTGAACTTGTTTTATTCAATAACTTATCATATAATTTATGCTTTTTAGTATTATAAAAGTCAATGTATTTAGGAAAGAATTTTTTGTTAAAGATGGCATGTGTAGAGTGGAAAATAACATTTCCTTCTGTATGGCATATAAAGAAATAACCATTATTCTTATACCTGATGAATATTATTAATTCAGAATACAGTATAAGTTTATTAGCATAAACTTCATTAAAGAGAAACTTTACAACTAAAAATACAAAGGTACAATAATTTGGGTTCATTACCTAAGTAGATCTCCTAAGGTGTTTTCTATTTGAAATACCTAATAGGTATGCAATTGTATATATGAGTTGCAGCTTGTTAAGCACAGTTCACACTTGAGAAAAGCAAAAGTTCAAAGAAAATCTATAGAGTTTGACAAGTATGGGAACTTATCAAAGCTCATGGGAATTTAGACTTTCTATAATAACCTTGGCCTCAATTTATGTATGATACCTCCTACTAGCTATGAAGTCACAATTTTAGAGAAAGGTCTTAGACAGTAGAATTAAAAGTAACTTTTTGACAGTGTGTTTTGGCTCATTTCGAACCATTGAATCCTAGGAAGGAAAAAACTCCAGTTAAGAACAAAAGAGAATCAGTGAAACTGGTAAACCAGCTAATATTTCCAGGATTTCCCCTCTTGTTCCCCTGAGATCTGGCAAAGAGGTCTTGGTAAAGTCCAAATTTTATAAAGGCAAAGACAAAGTCAGAGAAAAACCAAAGGATGCTCTTAAAGAACACTCTTATGCTCAAGTATCCAAGAACAACATTGTGGAAATCATAAAAATCAAGAACAGTTTCCTGAACCTTTCAGCTGAGAAAATTAAGGAGGTTCACAAAGTTTTTAACAAGCCCAAACTTAATATGATGACAAAGGGCCCTTCAAGAAGACACAAGTCATTATTCCAATGAGTTCAAACAACTCTCAAAAGTTTATGTCACTTTGAAACAAACATGTGTTCAATATTAATAGAGCACTCAAAGACATCAAGTTAGATATAATGGCTGACTATTATAACTAACAAAGTAGCATCAACCCTCAACTTGATTACAATAGAGACTTTAAGATTTTAGGTATCCCATACCTTCTTAAAGATACAAATGTCACTATTTCCTTATATATAGTCAAAAGAGTTTTGCATTTATCTCACATTTTCAATAATGTAGTGCTTACTTTAAAACCTTATATTATTAAAGCTTTTCTAAAATTGAATATAATAGCAATATAGATCAACATCTGGAATATACAGAGTAGTGCAAAAGCTAAGAAACTAATTAATAGATGCTTCAATATAAGAAGCTATATCATAATGGTCAGAAGCACAAATATAAGCCTAGTATTATATGCCAAGTCTACCTATCTGGAAAATATATTTCTGTGGTAGTACTGCTTTTCCAACATCTACTATACAAGCTTGTCTTCCACAACAGCTACCTTTCTTACAACACATCCACATGGTGGTGATACAACTATCTAGGTATTTCATCTTCTATAATGGAAATACCTCCATCTGACTTGGTCTCTTATAGTAGAGCCATACTCTTATTAGTGTTTTACCACTGAAATCCCAAGTATCTCCTATATTATCTCTTTGTATATAAGACTAGTAGTTACACTGTAATTCACTAGTCTGATAATTGACAAAGATAATCCTTATTGAACTTGATCTCTAATGTTCAACAGTGATACACCACTCAGTACTTACTTTCATCTCAGACTTCTTTCTTTTATCTGAAATTGTAATCATGCAGCAGACAGACAGCATAGCATATAAGCTGAAGTCAAGATTATTCCACAAGTTCACATTTCTGAGCCAATCCCACAAACTTTTATTTCTAGTATGAACTGCACCTAATATCTAAGAGTACCACAATGTAAGAATTGTTGAAAGTAGAACCATACAATCTTTGTTTGTTACATTCATAGTTCTAAATACATCAAGTGTAATAGCTCTTATAAAGTAGAACATCATAGACATTTTGCATGGTATTGTAAGACAAACTTTAAGATCAACCTACCAAGACTTGAAACAAAGAGTGGTGAACTATGTTTATATAGCTTCAAGTATATCAACTACAAAGAAGATCATCAAGCCAATAGCAATACATGTCTATTTTAGAAATATCATTTCAATAAGGAATGATATTTGAAAAAATATTAAGAGCTATGTAAGAATAGAAACAGGTTGATCTGCTTATCTATGAATGAGATAAGTACATAATTTTAAAAAATCTCAAGATCTTCTCATAAAACATTTGAAAAAACAAGCTATTAACAAATGTTATTCTAAAAAACAAAAAAGAATTTGATATAGTTTTCATTCAAGAACCACCATGATCTTACATTTGAACTATTTCAAGTTCATCATCTAAAGAGAAAGATGAAATTGTAGGCACTCCCAACCATTTATTATAAGTAACTTTTTTCAAGATAATTAACCTATGATAATAATTACCTAAAAGTAATCATATACATTAATGTTTGAATTACTCAACTTCATTTTTCACTCAGAAAAGATATTTTAAATCACAGGAATATTAATTTAATGTCAGAGACAATAACTGAAATCTATTCTACTCTCATCATTTAGTATATAATGATATTCTTTTGGAAGTTGCTGACTTTTTTAGTTTGAAATTCTTTTACCCTATTAATCAAGTTTTAACTCAATACACAGATAACCCAAATGACACTAGCTTGGTTATTGATCTTATGTTTCTTTAACCAGATTCAAGTAAAATCAACAATTATTTGATTCTACCAGAATCCAGAAGCTTGTCTAACTATGCTCTCTTAGTAGTTGATATATCTATTATTGAGAAGTTTATTCAAGACAAAAGTAGAATAATCATCAGAAACAGCAAAGAAGAAGAAAAATTTGTTTCTAAGCTTATAAACATAATTAGAAACATTAATACTTCAAACATATCAAGTAAAGAATTGCTTAAAGAAGTTGTTCAAGAATACACAAGAACTTCAGATTCTATTTGGTATAAATTCTCTAAAAATGTCAATATTACTAAATGTTCCAAAGCATGGTGGAATGAGGAGTGTAATACTAATCTAAATAGATATCAATTCTCCAAGACAATAAAGAACTGGAAGAATTTCAAGAGAATTATTAAGAAGACCAAATATATCTTTTTTGATAAGAAAATTCAAAAAATCATATTAAAAAACAAAAGACTCTAAAATCTTATAAACTGAATCAAAAAGTGTTGCTTACCAGCTATAGAAGACCTATAACATAATAGATATTTCTACATAGAACTTAAGGACTTATAACAGGTACTTTATCAAACATTCAATTTGGCACAAGATCATCAAATCAATATATGACTGTTGGATGAATTTACTATAAAACCCAGATTGGAATAGCCTTTCTTTTTAAAGGAGGAATTTAAAAATACTATCAAAAAGTGCAACAACTCATCCATGCCAGGACCAGATCATATATCATAAAAACATATAAAAGTCATTGTAGATGATAATAATAGGTATCTACTCAATATTGTTAATATCACTAACACATATATCAATCTTGGCTATTGGCTATCATACTTTAAAATGTCATCTTTGATTATCATTTCACAACCAAATAAAGCAATATATAACTTTCTAAAGATATTCTGACCAATTATTCTATTGAATACTCTGGGAAAACTTATTGAGAAGGTCATTAGTGATAAGTTACAAAATCAATCTATCACATCAAATTTCATTCATCCTAATCAGATGGGTAGATTAAAACATTATTCAATTACTAATGTAAACATCTTTCTTATATATTTAATTTATTCAGAATAGGTTAAAGGTCTACAAACTAGCACTTTAGCTTGTGGCATAGCTTAATTCCTTCTATTATTCAATTATCAACTTCTTTCTCTAAATCTGAAAAAAGCTGGTTTTGATTCTAGAATTTCAATTTTATTTTCTAACTATTTGATAAATAGGAGAATATAGTATATAGAACAGTTTTATTTTTTCTGTCTTCAAGACTAATATAGGTATAGAACAATGATTTGTCCTATTTCTTATTCTTTCTACTCTTTATTTTTCATCTATCTTTCATATTTTTGAAAAAAGAGCAAAAAACCTTATTCTAAATATTCTTGTCTCATTTCTTTCTTTTATAAGTGATAGTCTTTTCATTTTACAGGAGAAAACCTATGAAAAATCAAACACTTCACTATTTTGTAATTATAATATCATTACCTTCCTTTTTAATCAATTTGGACTCAAGATTGAACATGGGAAATCTGAAATCTTCCATTTCTCTAGATTGACTAAAAACTTCAATTCTTTTTCTTTAGATCTCAGTCTGTTGGAAAAATCTCTTCTATAATCAAAAAAAAAATAAAAAACTTCTATTTTGTCATTATATTTGATTTTATTCTAACAAAGCTCTTTCAACTATCAGGAGAATTATGCTTTATAGTTTACCTTTATAGTATTTCAAGAATGCTCCATTATCTAATTCTTTTAAAGAACTTTAAAAAATATAATAAAAAGCTGCTATCTGGATCACAGAAGCTTTTTGTATATTACTGTCTTGGAAAATTGATGGTAATTTCTGGCCTTATTCTTATACACTTACATTTACACAAGATTAGTAGACAACAATGACTTAGAACTACATCTTTACTATCAAACTATACAATCAACTCACTTTTTGAGAGCTAACACTTCAAAAATACATTGCTGTATTGCTTATCATTAAAAGTCTTAACTCTCAAGAAACATCTCAAAGTTAAGAGCTCTATTGTAGATGCAAATAATTGTCTTAATAAAATCTTTCTATCTTTTAATTTCCTTGACTAGTAAACAATTTTCCTAATTATTTTTCTTTTTATACAGTAAACCATAAAGATAAAGAAAATAAAGAAACTGATCTTTGTAAACTTAATAAAATTGCCAAAGATGCTCTATCAAGTTCTAACACTATTATTGTCATTTCTAATACTAGTATTAACAATAATATTACTATATCAATATTGTATGTTTAGTCAGGTTACAATACAGTTGTCAAAACTATTTACTATACTGTTAATATTATGTCTATGAAGGCAGAACTGTTTACTATTAGATGTGGAATCAACTAAGTAGTTTAAGTTTCTAATATGTTTTTTATTACTGATGTTATTCATTTAATAAGATAAATATTCAATTTATTATTATACTTCTACTATTGCAAAGCACTTTGCTTCATAAGTGCATAGCCCATAATTAGTAGTCCTAATTAGGTAGTCAATAGAAAAATTTACATAGTGAGATTAACTTCCAACTAATACTACTTGTCTTTCTTTATTGCTTTCTTTTAGCTCTCTATAGAAGTATACACTACAGATAAGTAATTGCCAGTTATCTACACTATACTATGCTACTATACTACTGTACACTCTGTTTCTTACAATAGATTATAGGCTCTAGTTATCTTAATCTCTAGTTAGTATCCTCTTAGGCTACTTCTTATTAATGAGGAGAACTTGACCAACTCTACTAGTTATCAGATTTGTAAACTCTAGATCCAAGTTTCTTTTAAATTTTTATTTTTTTCATTTTTATTTTATTTTTGATTTATTTTCTATTTTGAAATCTAAAGTTAGGGTTAGAGTGATGTTATAACCATACTGTCACACATCAGTCACATTAGATGACATAGTCATAGTAATGGTCATATAATCACATGATCATATAGAACATGGTGGAAAAATCAAGAAATAATAATGTTATATAGTATATACAACACATGTTAATCTCATGGCTAATGTATGGTCTTTATGTTAGAATTGAAGATAATAAACTTGATTTCTATTTTATTTTCTTTTATTTTCCTCTTATTTTCTCTTATTGTCTATTAAAAGAATACAAGATAAAGAAAACAAAGTATGATACTGTCACAGGTCATATAACATGGTCACAGAAGTCACAGGCTCACATAATACAGAGAAGAGCATAGAAGGTTCTGGAACAAGATAAAGTCATACAACATGGTAATAGCATATTAGCTTTATGAATAAAGCATGATCTTGAGGGCAAGTTAAAATTGACTTAACATGGACTATCACCAAAAGGTATATAAGGTAGACTAGATTGTAGTAGGAACTCTATTGAGTTCTCTTGTGTTACTCAATACAAGAGTATGTCTTTTACTTAACACAAAGTCTAAGTCATAACACTTTAGGGTAGATTAGATATAGTAAGAGTATATACCATTGCTAGTTAGTATATAAAGATAGATATATTGTACTAAGAACTCCATCAAGTTCTCTTGTATTAATCCAATATAAGGTTTTTCTTATTAACCAATTCTAAGGTCTTTGAGTTGTAATACTAGTAGGCTAACACTTTGTCACTTCTAAGCTTATTATAGATTGAGCTAGTTCTGAATCACTTTATATCTATAGAATTTTTTTGCACCTTATATATACTAATAGCTTATTACTAATTGGATTGAACATTTATGCTTTAGCTAGCTGTATTTTCTCCCTAATCTATACTGATTATCTTTATTGATAACAATGGCCAACTTTGTCACTACTTTCTCTAAATTTACTGGCCCTCTTGACTATTCTTTTTAGGAAATTTATATTAAATCAACCTTTGCTCTTATCGCCTACTCTGGGGCAGTCTTTACTGCTGATAATATGCTAAATGCTTTAATACTCCCTTAAACTACTGATATAGATGAGATAGCCAGAAGAAACTTCTTAGACTTCCAAGTTCTAACTGTTCTTAACTCTACTTTACCAAATAACTTATTAATGTATGACCAGTCTAATGCTGAGGCCCCTTGAACTTATCTTTGGACCCTGGTAGGAATACCTGGTTTAGTATCAATTTTTGCTGATTACTAAAGAACAATCATATTTCAAATCTCTAGTGACCAAGACTCTACTTTCCAAATTGCTGAGCTTGATTGCCTTTATATAAAACTCTATAGGAACAACTGTAATATCTCTTCTGTTTTGAGAGCAATGACTCTCTTATTTACAATCTCTCACTCATGAAACTTGATCTCTGCCTCTATTCTTTTCTCTCATATATCTATCTCTAATATTACCTAGAATGTTATATGCTCTGTCATTTAGGCAGAATTCTCTAGGCAGACTAACACTGCCAATGCCACTCACTATTTTGGTATCCTATATGAGGAAAAACTCCCTCAGTAGAAAAAGAACTCCTAGCAGTAACAGTAGTTGCAAAGTGAGAGTTTTTCTAAGTAGCAAAAGAGAAGAAAGCAAAGTAACTAAGGGAAAAAGGATGGCAATACTCACTAAGCAAATGAAATAAAAGACTAGAATGATAACAGTAGTAACATCTACTAGGCAGATAGTATTATTACCTTTATAAGCATGGCCACTATTTATTCATCAATTTACCCTCTTCCTCCTAAGCCTTCAGTTATAGTCTCTTGACTTGCTGATCATCTTTCTGTAGTACATATTTCTCAAAGTGATCCTATTCAAGAACCTCAGGTATAAGCAAAAGTACAAGCACTGAAATTCTATAAAAAGTATTTGGAAAAGAAGTTCTCTAACCCATCTACTAAGGCCTCAACCTCTAAAATCATAAAACTGCCTACTGAAAATTCTTCTCCTATAAAGGTTGATACACTTACAGCAACCATTTCCAAAAGGTAGGCAGATGATCATGATTATGTAATTTCTCTAGGAAGTAATGATAGATATGAATCAGATAATTGGACTCTTGGTAACCAACTATATGTATCTTTCCCCTTCCAAGTTGATGATTTACTAAATTTCTTAACTCAGCCCATTCAACCCTACACCAATATAGCTATTGTAATAGAGGACTCTATAGGGTCAAGTAGAGTTAATTGTGCATATATAGCTCCCAATCAAAACAAATTTGTTTTGCCTAACTTGCTTATTACTGTAAATCTCTCCAAATGTAAAAAAGCACTGTGTTTCTTGTATAAGGATAAAAAGAGTCTGACTTTGTCAATATGACTCTCTATAATTATGGCTGAATTAAGACTACAAACTCAAAAGCACTACTATTTATAGTTACTTCTAGCACCATTCTGATTGAACATGAAATCTTTGATCCTGAGAAAGGGACTACTAAGGTTGCTATGTCAAAACTATGGCCAGTATATTATATTTCTAGTATGCAGATATATCTCCTCTCTGCTAGACAGATTTTTCAGTCTGGGTTGAGAGTGGAAGGCAACAAAAGTGATTCTACTTTTTGTGATAAGTCTGGTGATACTGTTCTATTGGCTACTCCTAACCTCTGGGGCAACACCTAGATTGTAAGGACTTGTATTCTCAAGCATAATGTCTTGAATCCTGTAAGAAGACACCTAGACTTTGAGACTTTGCATCATTATTTTGGACATGCCTCTGATAAGGTCATATGTCATGTTCTTAATAATGTTAAAGATGCAAAGAAGATTCATTTCCCAACACAAAAACATATCTGCTATGATTACACTCTTAGAAAGATGCACCAACACAGTTTCCCTAAAAACCTCTCTCACTCCAGTAAGCCTCTAAGATTAATCCACTCAAATCTTCTTAAGCTCTCCACCTTATCTTGTTCAAAGTACAAGTGGGTGATTATATTTCTTGATAACCATTCCTCTTTTTACAACATTGCTTTTCTGTGCAAAAAGTCTGGAACTGCAGATGCAATTAAGTCTATTTTCCAGATATGGTCAAACACTACTTCCCATCCTGTGAAGAGATTGCACACTGATAATAGGGGAGAATATGTAATATCAGAATTACAATCCTTTCTAAGAGAGTAAAAGATTATCCATGAGACTAGTACTTCACATGTACACTATGGTTCCAGCTAAACAATTGAACTGCACCTTGCTTGAAAAGGCACAGTCAATATGACTTGAAACATGTCTACATATATATAATCACATATCTATTAGATATCTCAAGTGGAGAATACCTCAGGAGATCTTCTTGGAAAACAAACCCAAAACATCATACTTCCATGTCTTTGGCTGTAAAGCCTATATGTTCTTCCCTATTAAAGTCTATACCAACAAACTTGTACCATATTCTAAACTGATAATATTCATTGAGTATGAGGACAATAAATACCACTTTATGCACCATATACAAGGAAATATCATTTTCTGCTCCACACATGCCATCTTTGATAAGAGACTTTTTCCTAAATGCACTAACTTCTATGCAAAAGAGCACAAATTATATGATGAGTTATTAAACAAAACAAGTCTAGAAACAGAGTTGTTAGTACCTGACTCTTCTGGAAAAGATAGATCTGCTCTAGTACCTATTCCACACATACCAATTTCTCCCATCCAAAACAATCTTCCTACTCATTCTCCTTTACCTTCTCTTTCTTATAAGTTTACTTCTCCCCTATCTTGTCACAAACTTCATTCAGCTTGTATCTCCACAACAAGTGGACTGATTTTCACAAACTAAGTTGTGCTGGAAGGCCCAAATGAGGGCTATCCACACATATGTGAGAGGTATAAAAGTGACAACAAATGACTGAGATATCAGGCCATCAGTAGCTGTAAAAGCTTTGTCTGCTAATATCTCATGAACAGCTAAACGGATTCACATGATTGAACTTGCATTGGAAAGTGCTCATCAATCTATTTCCAACGATATATGATACATCTCAAAGAGATAAGTATTGGTAGAGATACAA
>Ga0157364_1002182_pt1 | contig 17883 bp, 7 predicted proteins | sample AttsexASBM2_FD_111476 | JGI IMG/M metagenome (GOLD analysis project Ga0157364, IMG submission 111476) | Fungus gardens microbial communities from leaf cutter ant in Ribeirão Preto, State of São Paulo, Brazil - Atta sexdens ASBM2 | ecosystem: Host-associated > Fungi > Mycelium > Unclassified ...
AAATATTTTCAGCATGACATCGTTAATCGTTTTTACCTTCGATTCTTTGATTTTTATTCGTATCAACACTTTAGTATCTTTTTCGCGCTATGCGCCATTTTTCATGAAGTATGTTTCCTTTTCGTTTCCTTGTCTTGCTTCATCATTGCCCTCGTCATTGCTTTTACGGTGTAGTCACATGGTCTTCACCCCATCCATGCATTATAATGTAACCCCTTCTCCAGAGTATACGATCAGTGACCGGTAAAATGGTGAACTTTGATTCATTCTTCACCTTCACTGGCGAAGTCAACGCGGGAGTGGTCAAGCGAAAGTCAAGAACTACATGTTATGAAAGTAGAGAATTTGTATGCTTACCACCTAATGAACATTCAATCCGACAGAGTATCGAAATAGTAACCATTAGGCAGGTCCTTAGGCAGGTCCTCTGCAAACCACAGGGTGGTCTGGTTTCGGTATCCTACCTGTTCCAACCTCGGCTACCATGCATCGTGCGCAACATGACCTCTTGACTGCTAGAAGACTCATAGTAAGCAGGTGACGTGGTCAAGTGGGGAATACAAAAGAGCAGTATGTGTATGTGTATGTACCGAATAGAACAATAAACTGTGAGACACTGTACCAAGTCAACGCACCGTTTGGTGTGGTAGATTGTCTCTCCAAAACTGACATGCTTACGAGAGATTGTGGAGAAGTATCACGAAGAGCAAGTGCTATTCATAATGAGCTATTGCTTTACGGAGGAAAGTAGAGATCTGGAAGAGAGCGGATTGAACATTTCTCTGGAAAATGACATCACATCTGGGTGGGTAGCGACGACCATCGCTTCTTTCCTTAATACATACTAACAACTATCAGGAGAATTCAAGCATGAATTCCAAAGACTAAGCAGCTGGTTAGTCATCTGATCAGTTCCTCTCAAGAGAGTGTGGGTTTGAACTTCACCATGGACTGCCACAGAGCCTTATGTAATAGATTTGATTTTAAAAAAACAATGCCACATACTGATCTATAAGCATATTCATTTTCTGTTATAAATAACATTCAATTCTTTTTTGCTCTGTACATCTCTTCTGTTGTAGATCAGAAGCCCTTATTTTATTATCAATCACAAGGACTACCAACTTTCATGAAAAGTGATAAGTTTAATGAAACAAACTGGATTTCTTTCAAAAACCTAATCATAATGGCTGCTAAAGTACAAGACACTATGGGCTATCTGTATAAGACTATTAAAGATTCTCTTCATCTCATAAAATCCACAGTCCAACTAAACTCTGAGTCTGAGGGATTGCCAAAACCCAGCACAACAAAATAAAGATCTACAATATCAAATACTATACCTTAGGACTCCAATGAGTCTTCAGCTAGTGAATAGAAGCTATAAATACTTAGGCCAAAGAACTGTTATTGTATAACATTCAGAACATAATTGAACTCATTGCAAATGTCTTAGGAGCAGCATCAAACCTGTGAAAATTATTAACAGACCTATATGACTAATTATTAAAAGTAGTAAAGTCTTTCTTTTTATTTATTTTCCTTGATTTAATATTTCTTTTATTTTGATTTTTCTTTTATTTTCTTTATTTTCTTTGATGATAAAGAGATATATGACTGTATATCTACAGCATATTTATCTCATTGTTATGGGACACTTTGAACATGAACAATTTTTATTTTCTTTTTCTTTTATTTTCTGACTTTATAGGGATTTTGTTTTCTTTTTCTTTTCTTTTGGATGATGAAGAGGCACGTGACACTGCAGTCACATGATATGCTACATGATGTGATGTTATATGCCTAGAAGGTGGTGAAAGGATCTAAAAGATAATGTCAGGGCACATGTATACAACATGGCAATCTTGAGACAAATATGAGAAAAGAGCATGGATATAAGGGCAAGGTTAATTATTAGTAGCATGGACCATGAGGACTTTGTATATATAGGACTCTAATTAAGCAGAGACTTCTTGTTGAGTTCTCTTGTGAACTTCCCACAATATATCCCAACTCTGAGATTTACTTATTAGTGAGATCATTGGACATTATGTCTAGTGGTTGCCATAACACTCATGATATACACATGGTATACTCATGGTTAATACATGGACATTAGAATAGGGTTATTTATTACTAGCATGGACCATATATCTATTATATAAATAGAGTGGCAATATATTGGAAACTCCTTGTCAAGTTCTTTTGTAATCTCTACTTAATATCTATCAGTTCTTTTGTAATCTCTACTTAATATCTACCTTGAGATTTACTTGTAGTGTTACTATTAGTCTTTGTGACAAATAGTTGCCACAACAATTTCTGTGATAGCAAAAATTTTCCAAATCACACTGTATATCTTAGACTACTCTTGTTATAAACTCAAGTCCTTAGAGTTGGACAAGCAAATGAACCTTGTATTGGGTTGACATAAGAAAACTTGATAGAGAACTCTGTACAGAATAGTCTTTCTTATATACTAAAACCTCATAGTTCATGCTAACTACTTCTAGCCTACCCTAAATAGCTATGTGTTATACATATTATATGACATCATCCTTCTAGAATCTTCTATATCCTTCTATGCATCTCGTGACTTGTAACTATGTCATCTAATGTGACTGATGTGTGACCAGGTGATCTGGTCACCCTAATCATAGTTCTAAGAATAGAAAGAAGGATAATTTGAAAAAATAAAATAAAAATGGAAAGAAACTGAGAATAATTTAGAATCTACTGCTTTTAGTTTTGACAACTCTGGCAAAAGGTGAATTCTATGAGAAAAACAGTTAGTAATGCATTCTGTTTATCACAAAATGAACTACTCACTTATTTGTGATATCTGAACCTTAGATATACTCTCAGAGGTTTAGAAGTGATTCAGAAGTTTAATAATGATAATAATGATGATTAAGATCAATACAGATAATAAAGAATAAAGATTGATGTAAATTGATGTAAATTGATATTATTAAGTCTGAGATCTAATCCTTAAATACAGAAGTATATATACAAAAGAGTAATAGTCTATACACAATATTAGGAACAGACCAGCCACTGAACCAGTTACGCTAAAAGTGTGCAATGTCAAGCTTAGCTTTGACATCTGGCTGGTACTATATATATACTTCATACTGTACTCCTGACACACAAGTTGTTTCCATTATATGATTAAAACTTATACTTGATGGAAGCTGTCATCTGTCATAGCAGATATCAGGCTAATTTTAGGAGATAACTAATTATATCACTATATTGATATGATTGTATCTCTATCAATACTTATTGCTATGAAATATACCATATATTAATAGTAATAGTTTAATAAGCACTTTCTAACACAAGTTCAATTGTGTGAATTTGTCCAGTCATTCATAAGATATTAGCAAACAAAGATTTTACAGTTACTGATAATCTGATATCTCAGTTGTTTGTTGTTGCTTTTGTACATCCCATATTTGTACAAATGGCTTTTATTTGGGGCTTTATAGTACAACTTAGTTTGTGAAAATCAGTCTACTAGTTGTGGAGATATAAGCTGGATGATATTTGTAACACTGTTATAACTTTAAAACTTATTGTTATAATCTTAGACTTGACACAGGTTGCAACTTAGGCAAAGACTTGAGTTGAGAGGTAGAAAAAGATTAATTGGTAAAGCATAAAGATATAGGATTGTATCTATAACTATATATATCTATTGTCCTTGAAGAGAATGTACAATAAATATGTGTCTATAATATCATAAGACATAAGGAGAAGGTAAGAAAACAACAAGGAAATGGTGCCTTCTACATGAGGTACTAACTGATACAAGCTATGGTGCAGCTAATCATTGCATTATAAGAAACAAACTCTTAATCCTATAAAATATGCTAAGATTATATTATAGATATGAGAAGACAATCATAACATATAAGAATATAAGATCAATTACTAAGTTGGAGTTATTGAAATTATTAGAGTATTAAGTAGAAACCTGGATATTAGGGATAGACAACCTGAGTTCACAATTTTTATAAGAGTATCAGTATAAACAGAATGATAAGGATATAATGAATCCTAATCACTACCTCTGATATTGAAGTTCCTAGTAAAAATGAGAACATTGTTTAGATTTACTTCAATATTCTTTAGATATTTTAAAGTGGATTGCTGCTCACCAAAATAAATGTTAATGATGAAGAAACTAATGCCAGTATTGAAAAAGGAGATGAGATTTATATCACTGTGGTTCACAATGTCTTTTCTAAGAGAAAGTTGTAGTTGAACAAGTTGAATATTAACATAAGTTATAATTCTAAGATGTTCATTATTGTTGATTGAATATCTTGAAAAAGTGGTCCATAAGAGATGATTAGGTGTACCAATAATGATTTCCCCTTCTTTAGATGTTAAACTAGGAACAGACTAGATAATAGACCACAGGAGTTCTTAAATGAAGATGATATCAAAATTTTTGTAATATTCTAGGATTATATCAGTGAGAAGTCAGTTCTTTTAAATATTCTGCAAAAAGATCTTTAGGTTTTTTATAATTATGTACTTATCTCACCCACAACTGAGTAGATTGATTTGCTTCTGTTGTCATATAGCTCTTGATATTTCTTTGTGTGCCACTTCTTGTCAAACCAATGTTTCTAGAAAGAATATATGTTTCTATTCACTTGATGCTTGTCTTTACAGTTGAAAGAGTAAGTACAGAGCTTTTCTTTTTTGTCTCAAGTTTTGGAGGGTTAGTTTTGAAATTTATTTTGCAACACTACACCATATTCCTATGATGTTCAACTTTGTGAGGACTATTGTACTTGATGTATTTGGCATATAAAAATGGTGTGGTCCCATTTCTAGCAATTTTTGCATTGAGAGACATTTGGGTTCATGTCTGTACTATGAATTGTAGCAATATGTCTTCCTATGTTAAAACATCTATTAATGAAACCTTTAGCTTTAGAGCTACTTTGATCATTCTATATATCAATATAGATAACAGCTATATTAAACTTGGGGGATACTTTAATAACTTGAGGTCAAGAAGTGAGAATAATATTGTTGAAGATATGTGTAGATTAAATGATCTTTTCAACAATATAAAGATGTTGAAGTCTTCAATGATATATAAAATATGTAAGATTTTAAGATATAGTTTGGATGGCAGGAGTCCTAGACTTATAATTTTGTTTAAGTCAATGGCATCAACATTTTTAATATATCTTTTGATAGTATTGAGGTCTGAAGTATTCACAACTTTGTTAGTAGTAATAACTATTCCTCTTTAATTTACTTAGATAAGGTTAGCCATGATGTCTAACTTGATATCCTTAAGAGCTCTGTTAATGTTAGTAATATATTTATTCAAACTAACCATAAGCTTGTTAGAATTGACAGAGTTCATTGGCATGATAACCTATTTTCTCAATGAGTCTTTCATTATCATGTTGTTATGACTTAAAAACCTTAGAGTTGGTTAATGAGCAGAATCTTGTATTGGATATACAAGAGAACTTGATAGAAAACTCTGTACAGGATTGTCTACTTTATATGCTGAAGCCTCATAGTCTGTACTACTCTACTTCTAGCCTACTCTAAACAGCCATGTATTTACCTTAAGATCAACATGTGTTATATATACTATATAACATTATCCTTCCAGAACTTTCTATATTCTTCCAATGTGACATATAATCATGTGATTGTGACTGTGACAACATTTGTGTGACATGTGACTAATGTGTGACAGTGTAATATCACACTACTCCTGATTCTAAGTTCTCAAAATAGAAAATAGAAATGAAAAAAAAAAGAAAAATAGTTAGAGTCTACTGTCTTCTACTCTGACATATGTTAAGTTTGGGTCTTTCTTTCTTGGAATTGTTCAGTATTCTATAGACTTCTTTAAGCTTTTTGTTAAATAGATTTGGAAACTTATTTTTAATTTTAATAATATTATTGATATTACCTTTAGAAACTTAAGTATATAATCAATTATCTTGAGAGAAAATAATAGAGGAAAGTTTGTCTTTGTAAGATTTGGATTTTTCCTATGTAATCTTAATTCCAAGTATATAATATAACTCCTTAGTAAAAAGTGCTATGAAATGACATGCTATAAAATAAGGTTTTTTATCTAATATTATATAGATTGGGAGGTCATGAAGCTTCCACATATAATATAGGAAGAGTTTTGTAACATCTTCTACAATGACAATGACAGTAGTATAGAATATGTCATCTTAATTATAAAATCTATTATTATCATCATTGCATTAAATCTTGTAGACTCTAGAAGTTCCATATTTATGATTTTCCATATTGTATTTGATATAATCAGTGTGCTCAGTTCTCTGAGAGACAGATACCAAATAAACTTGGTTCTTATATAGAGATTACAAGTATCAGTGTATTAACTGATATATCTTAACATTTGGGACTATTAGTAATTACAAGACTATCAGATATGGTTTATACCAGGAAACAAAAGTCCACAGAGCTAGCTTGGAGATGTACTCAATGTAAAAACCCTATACTAAGTATATTATAACTCAAAAATCTTAAAGTTGATTAATAGAAAGAATCTTGTATTGGGTTAATACAAGGGAACTCAATAGAGTTCCTAGTATAGAACTATCTATCTTATATATGCTAAGTTACTAGTTTATAATACGGTACCATTAACCTACTCTAAAGGCTATATGTTATCTATAAAGTTAATATGTATTAAACATATTATAGTAACATTATTCTTTTTAAAATCTTCTATTACTTTCTCTTATGACTTGTGATTGTGTGACAATGTGACCATGATATATTTGTGACTGTGACTTGTGACATCACACTAACCCTGACTCTAGACCCCAAAATAAAAAATAAAAAGAAAAGAAAAAGAAAAATGATAAATAAAATAAAATAAAATAGAGTTTATTATTTGTAATTTTGATATCATTCCTTCTTTAAGGTTTCTCTTTCAGAGAAACTAACTTCTATTTTTACTAGTTTCTCTCCAACTTTTGATATTCTCTTTAAACTTTCTATTATCCTATTTATATAATATCTTTACTATACTTTCCTAGTAGCTCTTCTCTCCTAAAGTCTCTGTCTTCTGCTATCTCTATCTTTTCTTGTTATCTTGCTTTAGTGTTCAATCTTTCTTCAAATTCTGCTACTACCTTCTTCATATTCTCTAAATCTTTTATCTTCTTCCAACTATTATACTCTGCTATAAATTTCTTCCATCACACCAAGTATTTTGCAACTTCTCTTATTTTCCTTTTATTTAATATTTTTTTAACCTCTTATTTTTTGACTCCTTTTACTTCTATTAGTTTTACTTCCTTAATTTTTTATTTTCTCTACTTCTTCTCTATATTGTACTATTTGGCTGATATTTACAACTGGATAAATTCTCATTGAAATAGGCAGTTATAGTTTGACTTCATTAGTAGAAACTACCTCATTAATGAGATATGGTCCCATATATTGATTTACTAACTTCTTTGCTGGTTTCTTCTTAAACACTAGGTTTTTTGTACTCAATATTACCTTATTTCCTTTTTTCCATTCTTCAGCTTCTTTTCTCTTCATCTCTTTCTGTGCTTTTCTTAATGCTACTCTCACTTCCTCTTGCACTTTCATCATTCTTTCTACAAACTCTGTTACTTTTTCTATTTTTCTTCTTTTTCTTATATCTGGTTTCATTCTCAATTCTCTACCAAAATTTACCATGAATGGAGATACTTTTGTTGCTGAATGTACTTTGTTATTGACTACAAATTCTGTCAAGACTAGCCATTCTGGCCAATCCTTCTGTCTATGATCTACAAAGAATCAAAGATATTGTTCCAACTTCTAATTGATTTGTTCAGTATGTCCATCAGTTTGTGGATGGAAGGCTGTCAATAGTTTTGTTTCAATCTCCAACATTTTATTCAACTTCTTTGTTAACTCCACTGCAAATTACAGTTCTATATCTGACATCACACTCTTTAGTAACCTGTGCAACTTCCATACATTATCTCTAAACAACCATACTAAACTCTTTGCCAATGTTCTCTTCATTGTTGCCACAAATTGTGTTATTTTTGACAATCTATCACAAACTATCAGGATGGCATCCTTCTCTGCGACTAAAAGCAACCTGGTTATAAAGTCAACCATCAGATGAGTTTATGATTTTTCTGATACCTCACTTAACTTCAGCTTTTCTGCCAGTGTCTTTGTTCAATTCTTCATTCTCTGACATATATCACAACTGTCTACATATCTTCCTACACTGGTCCATTATGGTACAACCAGATTATTTCCACTCTTAACTCTTTGTCTTTCAGCATATAAATCTTTTCTTTTTTCAATATCAAATCCCCTTTTAATATTTTTACTCCTGTTTTTTTTCATATTTTCTACTACTCTAACTATTTTTTTATTCTTACTCCTAGCTTCTTTAATTAAAGTTTGATTACTATTATTGTTCTTAGTCCCTACTTTCTAGTCTAGTCTTTTACTAAGTCCATTCACTATTTCCATTTTGGTGTTGGGCACATACTTCAGAGTGAAATCAAACCTTAACAGATACAATATCCAATAAGCTTGTCTTTGGTTCAAATTCTACATCTTCATAAAGTACTCCAAATTCTTATGATCTGTCTAGACTTCAAACTTGAATTTTGTGTCCTCCAAAAGATGTCTTCAGTTTTCTAACCTCTTTATAGCCACCAACATCTCCTTGTCATGAATCTTATAATTTATTTCTGTCTCATTGAGAGATTTTGAAAGGAATGCCACTAATCTCTATCTTCCATCTTCACACTCCATAGATAATACTCCTCTCATTGCATAATCTGATGTATCTACTTTCATCTTTATTTTTCCAGTGCTGCTAACACCAGTTTTTTTGTGAACCTCTTCTTTAACTCCTGAAACATCTTTTCTTATCTCTCTGTCCAATCCCATTTTTGATCTTTTTAAACTAGGTTATGTAGTGGTTTAGCTATTGCTGTGAAATTTTTAATGAATTGCCAATAATAATTGGTGAGTCCCAAAAACTTCTGTATGTTCTTAATTCCTTTTGAAGTTAGCTAGTCCAATACTCTCTATATCTTTTCTTTCTTCATCTTAATTCTCTCTGGTCCAATTACCACTCCCAAAAGTCCTACTTTCCTCACCTTTCACTTGCACTTCTCTGGTTTCATATATAAATCATTTTTTGCCAATCTTTTTACTACTATCATAAACTTCATTCAGCTTGTATCTCCACAACCAGTGGACTGATTTTTACAAATTAAGTTGCACTGGAAAGCCCCAAATAAGGGCTATCTGCACATATGTGGGATGTACAAAAGCAACAACAAACAACTGAGATATCAGGCCATCAGTAACTGTAAAAGCTTTGTTTGCTAATATCTCATGAATGGCTAGATGGATTCATACAATCAAACCTGTATTAAAAAGTGCTTATCAAACTATTTCCAATGATATATGGTATATCTCATAGCAATAAGTATTGATAGAGATACAAGCATATCAATGTAGTAACATAATTAGTTATCTTCTAAAATTAGCCTGACATCTGCTATGAGTTTTGATCATGTGATGGAAACAGTTTATACACAGACCATCACTCTTTTGTATATATACTTCTGTGTCTGAGAATTAGACCTCAGACTTAACAACATCAATTATCATTAATTTTTATTCTTTATCATCTGCATTGATCTTAATTATTATTATTATTATTATTAAACTGTATATCTCAATATAGAAGGGAGTAGTAATATCTGGAAAGATCAAGACAGATATGAAAATGATAGTGGTCTTCAGGACATCAAATACTATCTTTTGGTCCAAAGTTCATATTGATTTAAGAGAGGCTGTGTGATAGATGAAAAATTTTGGATGAACTGCTAGTAGAAGTCAGTAAAGCCTAAGAAGGCTTATAGCTTGGTTTTGTAGGATAAGTTAATTTCAAACTCTAGCTACTTTAATAAGGTCTATCTTAACTTGATTGTCCAAAATTACCAGATCTAGATACTTAATCCACTGCTTGTCAAACTTATATTTTTTTGAATGTATAAATAGTTTGTGCTTGGCTAAAACTTATTATAACTTTATAGATAGCTCAATGATACTCTTCTAATATCTAAGTAATAATCAGGATATTATATAGATATACTATCATAATAAATTCAACTATAATATTCTAGAAAATATCTTTTATTATAGTTTAAAAGGTAGTAGAGCTGTTAGTTATACCAAAGAATATTACTAAAAATTCAAAAAGTCTACAGTTTGTGTAGAAGACTGTCTTTCACTCATTACCAGGCTTGATCTGGACATTGTTGAATTTTCAGCAAATATCTAGCTTAGTGAAGTAGCAAGCTTCCTAGAGCTTGGTAACCAGTTCAAAGATCAGAGAGTATGAGTATTTATTCTTAATACTCATTATATTAAGTATCCTATAGTTTTATATCAACCTAAGAAGACTATTCTTTTTATTAATATATCATAGTATGTTTAAACTCTTATATTCTTTTATTTTGTTTGATTTGATTTTTATTTTTGTCTATTTTCTTTTTCTCTTATTTCTTGAATAATAAAGAGATATATAACTGTGGTCATATAATATACCACATAGCATAATATTATAAGTTTAGAACATTGTGAAAAAAACTGGGAAAAATATAGTTTAAGATATATGACTATAGTATATTTATCTTATAGTATATATATTGTCATGGTATACTTAAACTCTTATATTTTATTTTGATTTTATTTTTTCAACAATAAAGAGGCATATTACTGCAATCATATAATCAATCACATAATGCATCACATAATATAAGGTCATAGGTCTGGAATATAGTGAAAGAAATTAGAATAATGATAATAAAAGTATAGTTATAATATGTTTATCTTATAGTAATAGTATAGTGGACTTATAAACAATATATGTAGTTTAGAATAAGACTTGTAATAGTAGTATATATAATATAGAAATATATTGGAGACTTTTTGTTAAGTATTATTATAATTCTTATAAGATTCTTATGATATAAGACTACTTAGTATACTATGTGTTAGTGACTATATTGTGTTATGGTATACTTGGACACTAATATGTTTCTTTTTCTTTGATTTATTTTTCTTGATTTTATATTTCTTTTCTTTTGATTTTCTTTTCTTTTTATTTGACAATGAAGAGGCATGTGACTGTGATCACATGACATATTACATAATGTGAGATCATAGGCCTAGAGCAGACTAGATAGATAATATCAAGAAGCATGTTAATAGCATGTCTACTTTATAATATACATATAGTATACTTATAGACAATATATGGACTTTAGGGTAGGGTAAAAATCCTAAGTAGCATGGACTATGTGTAAATTATATAAATAGGGTAGCAATCTAGCAGAGACTTCTTGTCAAGTTCTCTTGTGATTCCCACATTAATAGCCTACTAAAAGCTTTACTTGTTTGTGTAATTACTGGACTTTGTGTCTAGTGGTTGCCACAACATCTTGGTTAGTAGTTGTTACAATGTACTTGTGGCTGATGTATAAATATTAGGATAGAGTTATTTATTGTTAACATAAACCAAATATTATTAGTGTAAATAGGATAGTAATATATTGGGGACTTCTTATCTAGTTCTCTTATAATCTTTACAAGACTACTTAAGTATACTATTGACTATTTTGGTTAGTAGTTGCTACAACATGATGATGAATACTGGCATAACAATAGGAGACTTCAACAGTCTAATCTAGCCTATATAGAGGTTTTCAGCAATGAAAACATCCAGCTCTATTTACTTTACTAGAAATAAGAAGTATATCTTAGATGTCTTGAACTCAGCTCTTAGTATTAGTTTGATAACATGATTTTACTTATAGTAGTTCAGAAGGATATTGAAGTTCTTCTTAGCAAAAACTGATTTGAACTACTAAATATATGGAAAAGTAGCTGAGGTATTGTCTCTAATCTAGTTATAACAAAAGACTTTTTAAGAGGTGTTGGAAAGAGATAGCTACTACTTAAAGATCTAGAGCCAAAGGTTCCAAGCATCACTAGATTATATAAAAAGCAATCACCTGATTCTTCCCAATATCTAGTAGAAGACTATGGAGTTTAAGATATTGTTAGAGTTGAAGATAATGAACTTGGTTTATTTTATTTTTATTTTTTATTTTATTGTTTTATTTTCTATTTATTTTCTTATTTTGGACTTAGAGCTAGAATATAGCATGGTATCATATATAACCATTACAGGATATTATACATCTGTCATTTTTACTGTTATGAAAAAAAAAGATAGAAAGTTCTAGAACAATGATGTTATATACCTTATGGATAATACATGGTCTTTTCATTCAGCTTGTATCTCCACAACCAGTGGACTGATTTTCACAAACTAAGTTGTGCTGTAAAGCCCCAAATAAGGGCTATCTGCACATATATAGAATGTACAAAAGTGATAACAAACAACTGAGATATCAGGCCATCAGCAACTATAAAAGCTTTGTTTGCTAATATCTTATGAACAGCTAGACAGATTTACCTGATCAAACATGTATTGGAAAGTGCTCATCAAACCATTTCCAACAATATATGGTATATTACATAGCAATAAGTATTCATAGAGATAAAACATATTAATGTAGTGACATAATTAGTTATCTTCTAAAATTAGCCTAACAGCTGCTATGACAGATAACAGCTCCTATCAGGTATAATTTTTGATCATGTGATGGCAACAGCTTGCATACAGACCATCACTCTTTTGTATATATACTTTTGTGTCTGAGGATTAGACCTCAGACTTAACAACATCAATTATTTCTATTGATATTACTCATTTTCTATTATTACTATTTCCTTATACTGAACCTCTGAAATACTATTAAGTTCAAGTATCACAACCAGTGAGTAGCTCATTTGTAATAGGTAACTGGTACAATATATAGGATATTATATTATAACCACTTCTTACTTTTCCTAGTTCACCTTAGGATTGTGATTTTTTAGTTATGTAAAACTGAGAATGAGGTCTTACTTATCCAGGCTTGAATTTATGAGTAAGGCCTACTTGGAATATAACTAGTAGTATAGGAGCACATTTACTACATTAGATATTTAACTAACTTTGTTTGTAATGTTATTAATATTGAAGACTAGTATAGGCTTGGAAAGCTTACTAGTATTTATTTTTATTTTTATTTATTTTTCATTTTAGACTTGAAGTTAGAGTTTAACATGATATTACAACCTGTCAAAAACTGTCATACTAGTTTTAGTAATTCTTAGATATTTAGAATAATGATTTATTGTTATAACTTAGACTTAAGTGTTTAAATAAAAAAGAAATTTTGTATTAGTTAACAAAAAAGAGCTCAGTATGGTTCCTAGTACAGATGACTCTACTCTCTATATCTTTAGTACATCATCTATATATACTTTACATCTAGCTTACTCTAAATGTTATAAGTTATATATTTAAAAGTTATCTTATCATAAGATATATAATATCACCCTGCTCTTGTGTCACATGATGTTGTGACCGTGACATGTGTGACATCACATCATTTCTTTCCTACTAAGTCCAAAATAAGAAGAAAAAGAGAAAAAAAGAAAAATAAGAGAAACTTAAATAATAGAAGAAAAGTAGAGAAGAAACAAGTCCACTATTCTTAAATTTGATATCTATGGAGTTGCCAAAGATCCAGTAAGGATATCTGGGATAGAGTAAAGAATGTGATCTATACTGAAAGAGGTCAGAGAGTATAGGTGAGAAAAAGTGTGTTATCTGTAGTTTGGAGTGCATATGGCTAGATCATGATATGATGGATAACCAAAGAACCTCACTGTATTTGGGAATTAAAGGCAAATACTGGAATTTTGTGTAGTGTTGACTGAAATGCCTTATTTACTTAGCTTCAAGCCAAATGGGGGATTAGTGTCTTTGAGTCTGCCTACTAGCAAGGTTATGATTTGGTTCTAAATTATTATTTGGGATCCCTGGTGAAATTTGACTACTATAGTGTATAAATTAGTGTAGTTGACTTCTAATATAAGATATTGGAACTTGTTTAGGTAATTCTCTACTATGTAGCTATCTTAGTAATATGTTATTTCTTCTAGTTTGTTAATAACTTCAGTAACAATATTTATAGAGAAGAAGTAAGTATAGAAAAGCTTATCAAATTTAGATCATATAAAAATAAAAAAGACTTCTGTATCAGATTCTTCTTGAAAAAGTCCCTTAGACCACTTTGCAGCTTAGCTACTTCTAAAAGAGAACAAGGCCTAGATGATCTTGTTCCAATCATATCCAAACTGTCCTGCCAATAGCTAGATATAGAGAGAACAAGAGTTAAGAAAAGCTCATTTTTTTTGTCAGTTACTACTAAAGTCTAGCAGAGGTGGTATATAGAGTCAAAAACAATAGAGAAGATTTCTAGATATAGGAATATCAGTTGGTGAAGAAGATCTTGTTGTAGGGGAAGGGAATATACCTATGGGAGTGGGAGCAGGATTTAATACTAGTATGTACAGATCTCAGAGTTGGTTTATAAGAATAGCAAGGATGTTATTTATGTTGTATTCTAAAGCTCATTAGCACTTGGCTATTTCTATTAGATGGTGCTAAAAAAGCTCTAGGACTTCATTGGTATTAATAGTGATCATAGGGTAATTACTAGAGAGAGGCATTGGTTAGGAGATGGGAAAAAGTGAGAGAGGTTGAAATTTAAGAGTGGACAGTCCTAGACTACTAGACTAATCAATATGTTGAGATCTTGAGGAAGAGTGTCTTATCCTGCTGTTAGGGTAACTGGTGTAAGCTTACAGAGTTTTAATAGAGTTTACAACTCTAGAGAAATCCTAAGAGAACAGAATGAAGTTTTCTAGAAGTTATAACTACTTTAAGCATCCAAGAGTCTATTTTAATCAAGTAGAACATCTAGTAACTTAGCTATGGAATAATGGTGCCAGATAGTTAGAAATCTTGATAGAATGTTGCTGGATAACAAAAGCTCATTGATTAGTGGCTCAGAAAGATATTTTAATATTTATGAAAGAGTATGTAAGAGTAGAGAAGATCTAACAGTATTGTGGTAGAGTATTGGTATAGAACTTGGAAGATAAGAGGACTGTGGTATCAACTTAGGCTTCTGTAGATACTACCAACTTAAATTTAGATAAAGCAGAGATTTTTCTTACAACAAGAAACTAGGTGATCATATTTATATAACTTAGCTGATCTTTAAATGCTCTGCTCTAGATCTTCATACTGTAACTACTCATTTCCAGAGATTTTCTGTAGCTTATAAACAAGTATGGACAGAAAAAAGCACTAATCAAACACTCTCATCTCATGTTAGAAAGTTTGAGTCAGTCTTTACTAAGAATGACTTTGACATTCTCCCTAAACATTGCCACTGGAACCATGCTATCAAGTTGATCCTGAAAGCTAAGCCAAAGTTATTTAAGATCTATTTACTGTCTTCTACAGAGCAGACAGAGTTATATGCTTTCCTTGCTGAAAACCTCTACACAGGTAGGATATATTATTCTTAAAATATTTCATAGATATGCTAGTGTTCTTTATCAAGAAAAAGGATAGCTTACTCCAGTTATTATAAGATTACAGAACTCTTAATTTTATGATAATCAAGAATAATTATCTGTCCTGCTTCCTCTCATCTCTAACCTTGTCTCACAACTCTATAATATTAATTATTTTACTAAGATAAACATCTACTGGAGTTTTAACAATATGTGTATCAAGGCAGATAATGAGTAGAAGATCACATTTTACACTAACCACAGACTTTTTGAACCCTTAGTAGTGTTTTTTGGCATAAATAACAGCTTTGCTACATTTTAGACTATAATAAATGACATTTTTAGAGACCTCATAGTAAAAGAGATCATGATTGTATACTTGGACAATATCATTATATTTATTTAGACATTGGAAGACTATTACAAGAGAGTGTGCAGAGTTCTTGAGATTTTAGCTAAGTATAAGTTATACCTATGTTCTACAAGATATGAGTTTAATAGACAGAAGATAGAATATCTAGCATTAGTTATCTTGGAGAATCAAGTGGAAATAGACTTTGCAAAGATAGTTGATATATATAACTAACCAATTTTACAAAGTAGGATAGATATATAGGTATTTCTAAAATTTGCTAATTTTTATTAAAGGTTTATCTATAGCTTTTTATATTCTTTTTTCTCTCTCTTACCACCATTTTGCATGGTAGCACCTATTAGAGACTTAGGGAATATAACTACTAGAACTCTTTTAACTTGTGAAACAACTCTCAATATGACTGAAAGCAATGATGTGGATATAGGGGTCAACTTGTTCAACTGACTCTTTCAGAGTACAAATGACTTCTATGATGAGGTACGAGGTTATTCTCTAGCACAAAGTGCACAGAGTTCTAGTGTTATAGCTTGAACATGTGGACAGACTTTAGGGTTAGGGTTAGGACAGAGTTAAGATATAGTAGTAGTATTCCATTAGTCTACAATGGACAAAGGGATAGGAGATAGGCATGTGACCTGGAAGTCATGTGATAGAGTCTAGAACAGTCTGGAAGGACTTAGGGTCTAGAAGGATTGGGAAGAGTCTAGAGTTAGAGATAGGGTTAGGAGATGACATCAAGGGACAAGGGTTCCGCATAGTGCACACATGGTGTACACATGTACGACGGAGATGAAGAGGTATGATGTAGGACAATGGAGGTATGACATCAAGGCATATGTAGGAAGCATGGTGGTCTTATAGAAAACACATGTGGATGAGTAATAAGACATGAGAACAGAACATGAACTTTAGGGTCGGTTCTATAATGTTGTAGCACGGACCAGGACTTCTAAGTATATATAGTGGTTAGATAGAGTAGGAGCTCCTTATCGAGTTCTCTTGTGTCAACCCAGTACAAGGTTTATTCTCATTACCAACTCTAAGGTTTTGAGTCTACAACATCTAGGAGTTCTTCTATGTCCTCAAGTGAATGTGAGGAAAGCTATGCTAAATGTTTAGAAAAACAAAATAATAGGATGAATGAGAATGAACCTGTTGTTACATCTAATAATGAACCATCACATGGTTCTCAGGTGGAACTGGAATACATGACTCCCAAGAGTTAAAGTTATATTAGCAAGGTAGTTAACAGCACTATTACAGTATGTCAACAGCATGCTTTAAATGAGAACCCAAACCTAAACCAGCCTGCTAGCTGCAACGTGTTCAAGGCACAATTAAACTATAACCCTAATCAAGCCCTAGACCCAGAATTATGGGATGGTAACTTCTGTGTGGTGTCTCTCCATAGATCAATGGAATACCTAGCATTAGATATACAAAACATCAAGGAATCTCTCATTAGAATGTAAAGATACATTCTAGGTGAGTCAATTGAGATTGACAAGGCTAATGAAATCAAGGACTTGAAAGGCATTGGCAAAGTGATATGGGAATTTATTTCCATAATATACAAAGCTCACTGGAACAATCTGTTCATGGACAACAACAAAACAACTTTCAGAAACAAAGTCAAGTCAAAATCCAATCTACAACATGCCAGGCCACAGGTCAACAACAAAGAAAAGGAAACAGCTAAGCCTACCTTTGTATTTTTACTTCCCCTTCCTATTCCAGCAAAGTCTCAGAAGAAAGATAAAAAACTCTTGAAATATTTCAAGAAAAACAACAAACCCCTTCAGAAGAAGTCTTATGCTCAAGCATCTTCTCAATCTAAACAGGCCAACTCAAGCTCACCATCAAGTGTTGCAATAAACATCAAGGAAATGTTCCTGAATTTTCCTAACAAGAAGATTGATATGGTCCAAAAGGTCATAAATGGTAAT